>OFGB01000361.1_pt1 | contig 33536 bp, 28 predicted proteins | sample 1521491 | NCBI WGS metagenome assembly OFGB01 (sample SAMEA3504095, study PRJEB24116) | mouse gut metagenome | biome: mouse gut; feature: mouse-associated habitat; material: faeces | place: Denmark | collected 2011
ATTTACGTCCAGCAAGATTAAATCCGGTATCTTCTCCAAATAATGTTTTCTCGCATCATCTATGGAAAACGCAGACCTCACGCGGTAATTTTCTTTATCCAATGCATAACTGACTGCATGATTCAACTCATAGTCGTCCTCCACCAGTAATATATCCTGCATCTCTTCACTCGTTCCTCCTGTTAATTCCGTTTAATACGCCTGTATCGCCGCCAAAGCGCCACCCTGTCTGTGTTTGGAAGAACCGCCCCGAAGCGCCGTCCTTCCGGGCAGCCTTCCGATCGTACAGCTCTAAATCATAATACAAATAAACCCAACGGAAATACTTGCCCGCACAAAGTGTTTCCGTTGGATTATACGAATAAACCTTATTTCAATTCAATCTCTTCTAACTCCTTTGGAGGCAGCGCCCGGGTAGATCCGGCTACAAATTCCTGAACCTTCTTCTTCGCCTTATCAACGGCGATATTGGTTCCTGCTCCGGCCACGCATCCGCCGGGACATCCCATACCTTCGATCAGACAACCGTTCATCCTGCCTACCTTTGCCAGAGACAACGTCTTCTTACACTCCGCAAGTCCTTCCGCATGCACCACCTTTACATCCGTACCCGGATAGTATTCTTTGACACATTTCTCGATCGCGCTGGCAACGCCTCCCGCATAAGCATATCCGCGTCCGGTGCCTGTCGCGTTGTGGAAAGAGGATTCCGCTTCATATTTGGTCAGGTCGATTCCCTTCGCATCGAACATCGCCTGCAGCTCTTCGAAGGTAATTACAAAATCAACGTCGCTTCTTACTGTCCTTCGCATAGCTTCCAGCTTCTTGGCCGCGCATGGTCCGATGAATACAACTTTCGCATCCGGATGCTCTTTCTTGATGGTGCGCGCCGTCGCAACCATGGGCGTTAACTCCTGTGATACCTGATCCACCATATCCGGGAAATATTTCTTCGCCAACATCGCCCATGACGGACAGCATGAAGTAAGAAGGAAGGGAAGTTCTCCTGTCGTAACCTTATTTACATAATGATGAGCCTCCGCCACCGCTCCGATATCGGCGCCGAGAGCAACCTCATAGAACTCCGAGAATCCTAATTCCTGAAGAGCCGCTTTAAGATTCCTCGGCGTAATATGATCTCCAAACTGGCCGGCAAAAGCAGGCGCGATCTCAGCGACGATCTTATCTCCTTCGGTCAGCGCCCTGGCAAGCTGGAATATCTGCGACTTGTCAGAGATCGCGCCAAACGGACAATTTACCATACACATACCGCAGGAAACACATTTATCTGTGTTGATGACCGCACGGCCGTGCGAATCCGTCTCGATCGCATTGACTCCGCATGCATTGGCACAAGGACGTTCCTTCTTGGCTATCGCGTCGTAAGGACAGACTGATTTACATTTACCGCACTTGATACACTTATCCTGATCGATATATGAGCGGCCGTTTACCATAGAAATGGCATCCTTGGGGCAGACCTCCATACACGGATGCGCAAGACATCCTTTACAGGCGTTGCTGACTTCATAACCTTTCGCCTCGCATCCCTCGCATGCTGAAGGAATAACCTGCATAAGCGGCGGTTCATAGTACTTATCAGAAATATTGCTGGCTTCCAGACCTGCCGTCAGATGGACATGCTTATTCTCCGGACGAAGGGAAAGCCCCATTGCAAGCCTGAGCCGCTCGCTCACAACGGCGCGGGCGCGGTAAACGCTCTCTCTGTACTTCATCTCGTCTTCATCAACTATCATGAATGGAATTGCCTCCATATCGTCATTCAGAGTATCTGTGTTCGCCTTAAACCCTAATTTTGCCACTTCCGTAAATACAATTCTTCTGATCTTCCTGACTGTGGTATCTAACCCTCTCACCATAACAGAATCTCCTCCTAAATCTTGTATATATGTATGTATTTCTGTTTATAACTATAATAAATTGTTAAAGAATTGTCAACGCTTTCACTTGTTCGATTTTCAATACAATTCGTACAGGTTGCTACAATAAGAATATATTATGTTTCCTGCAGACCTTCCGCATCTCCTCCGGCCAGAGACTTGCCTGAACCTCTCCCACATGAGCGCGGTCTAACAGCAACATACACAAGCGCGACTGTCCGATTCCGCCGCCGATCGTATAAGGAAGTTCTCCATTCATCAGCATTTTATGATAAGGGAGTTCCCTTCGCTCTTCACATCCCGCTTTCTTAAGCTGCTCTTCCAGCGACTTCTCATCGACGCGGATTCCCATACTTGAGATCTCTAAAGCGCTTTTCAGATGTTCGAACCAGAACAGGATATCGCCGTTTAACTGCCAGTCGTCATAGTCCGGCGCACGCCCGTCGTGAGGCTTCCCGTCCGCAAGCTTATCCCCGATCTTCATCAGGAATACACAGCCGTACTCTTTCGTGATCTCGTTCTCTCTCTCCTTCGGGGTTAGATTCGGATACCGCTCCTCTAACTCCTGCGTCGTGATAAAAGTTACGTCATTCGGAAGCTTCTTCGCCGCGTCAGGGTATTTATACCATACCTCATGCTGCATATGCTTAATGATCTTGAAGATATTGCGGACAGTCTCCTTAAGCGTCTCCACATTCCTTTCTTCCTTCTTGATGACCTTCTCCCAGTCCCACTGGTCTACATAACAAGAATGAAGGTTATCCAGCTCTTCGTCCCGGCGAATCGCATTCATATTCGTATAGAGTCCTTCTCCGGGCTTAAAACCATATCTGTAAAGCGCCATACGTTTCCATTTCGCCAGAGAATGTACCACCTCTATAGTCTCTCCCGGTATTCCCGCGATATCAAACTGCACCGGGCGTTCCACACCGTTCAGATCGTCGTTGAGTCCGCTGCTCTTCTCGACGAACAGCGGCGCCGATATCCTCTCAAGGTTCATCTCCCTGCCGAACTCCTTCTGGAACGTATCGCGGATGTATTTGATCGCTTCCTGAGTCTCGCGGATACTAAGCCGCGGATCGTAATTTTCCGGTAATATTAAAGCCATGTCTATCTTTCCTTTCTCTAATTAATTTTACTTTGCAAATATTTCCTGTGCATAATATACGGACTGCATAGCGTCTTTCCCATAAAAATCCGCCCCGATCATATCGGCGTATTCCTGATTCAGCACCGCGCCTCCCACCATGATCTTACAATCCGGCTTTTCCCTTCGCAGCAGGCGTATCGTATCCTCCATACTCACTACGGTAGTCGTCATCAGAGCGCTTAAACCCACAAGCCTTACGTCTTCCTTCACGGCGCATGCCGCGATAACTTCGGGCGGCACGTCTTTCCCCAGATCGATCACATCGAAACTATAATTCTCAAGCAGGACTTTCACAATATTCTTCCCGATATCATGGATATCTCCTTTGACCGTCGCCAGGATGATCTTATCCTTCTTTCCGGTCTCGCCGCCCTTCTTTTCCAGTACGTCCTTAAGCACCGCAAACGCAATCTTCGCGGCGTCCGCGCTCATAAGAAGCTGCGGCAGGAACACGGTTCCCTTCTCAAATCCTTTTCCCACCGCGTCAAGCGCCGGGATCAGATATTGATTGATGATCTCCAACGGTTCCTGAGTCTCTGATAATTCTGCGGCCGCATGATATGCTTCTTCTTTCAGCCCTCTCTCAATGGCGGTCTTAAGTGTAAGAACCGGCGTCCCGGCTTGCTGTCCCGGCGCCGCTTTCGGTCCGGCCGCAGCAGTTCCTGTCTGCCCGGCATAATGTCGGATATATTCTTCACAGTTCTTGTCATAATTCATCAGCGCACAGAAGGAATGATAGGATCGCATCATATCCTCGGAAGAAGGATTGATGATTCCCGCGCTCAGTCCGTTCTGCAGCGCCATTGTATAGAAATTCGCATTAATGACCGGACGGCACGGCAAACCAAATGAGATATTCGATACTCCAAGTACCGTACATACTCCATATCTCTTTCGCACGCCCTTCAGCGCATCCAGAGTAATCTGCGCGCTTCCCGGCTCCGAACTGATCGTCATGGTAAGTACGTCCACCACGATATCCTTCTTCGGGATTCCATATTTTTCCGCCTCATTCATGATCTTTCCTGCGATCTTCACCCTTCCCTCCGCCGTCGCAGGGATACCCTCTTCATCCAGCGTAAGGGCGACGACGACTCCGCCGTATTTCTGTATCAGAGGAAACACCGCGTCCATGGATTCCTTCTTTCCGTTCACGGAATTGATCATAGGCTTTCCGTTATAGATACGCATAGCGGCTTCCATCGCCTTTATATTCACCGTATCGATCTGCAGGGGAAGACTCGTTACACTCTGAAGCTCCGTAATTACTTCCTGCATCAAAGAAGCTTCGTCGATATCCGGAAGACCCACGTTTACATCCAGAATGTGGGCGCCTCTGTCCTGCTGGGTAATCCCTTCCTTCAGGATGTAATCTATGTCATGTTCCTTCAAAGCCTGTTTGAACTTTTTCTTACCCGTCGGATTGATCCGTTCGCCGACAATAACCGGCTTCCTGCTAAGAACCACTGCCTTTCCATACGAAGAAACAATCGTATCTTCCTTCGCCGCCGGCGGATGAACCGGCCTTCTGTCCGCCATCCGGGTCATGGCGCGGATATGGTCCGGCGTCGTTCCGCAGCACCCTCCGATCACACAGGCGCCTTCCTCCAGCACCTTTTCCATCGTATCTGCGAATTCTTCCGGGCTTACGTCATAATAGACTTCTCCGTCCCGCTGCTTGGGCAGTCCGGCGTTGGGCTTTACGATAACCGGAACGGAAGAATACTTCATCATCTCCTTAAGAATCGGAAGCATCTGCTTCGGCCCCATTCCGCAATTCACACCCAGGGCATCCACTCTCAGCCCTTCCAGCATGGCGATTACCGACGGTACGTCCCCGCCGGTCAGTAATTTTCCCTTCTCGTCAAAGATCATGGTGACCGTTACCGGAAGATTCGTATTCTCCTTGGCGGCCAGAACCGCAGCTTTTACTTCGTAGGTATCGCTCATGGTTTCTATATGGATCAGGTCTGCGCCCGCCTCCTCGCCGTACCGCATAACCTCACGGAAAGCTTCATAAGCCGCTTCAAATCCCAGATCCCCCATCGGTTTTAAGAGTTTGCCGGTAGGCCCTACGTCCAGCGCCACATATATCTCCCGGCCATCCTGCACGCCAAGGGCCGCGGCTTTCTTCACATTCCTTACGGCGGCGTCGACGATCTCTTTCAGTCCATATTGCGAATCGTGAAATTTCAAAGCATTTGCCCCGAAAGTATTCGTCAGGACAATATCACTTCCCGCCTCGAAATACTGCCGGTGAACGTCAACCAGTTCTTCGGCATGCGTCAGATTCCAGACCTCCGGAAGTTCTCCTGGCTTCAATCCTTTCGATTGGAGCAACGTCCCCATCCCTCCGTCAAAATACAACAATTCTTTTCCCAGTCGTTCTGATAACATCTGTCTGCTCCTTTGTAAATTATCACTAGCCCCTTCGAAACATGCAGTCTGTCTTACCGCAGGCTTCACATCCTCTGATATGACAGGCTATATTCTGCCTGCTAAGCCCTATCAGAGCCGTTACCGACTTCGTAGGAGTCAGCATATTCCCCTCCGTCATAGAAAGCCCGATCCTCTTCGGGGCGTCCAGCATCCGCAGTATCATCTCCTGATAACGGATGGAAAGATCTCCATATCCCGGACTGAAACGAGGCCTAATATATAACCCCTGTTTTGCCGCCTCCTGCCTGATCTCTTCTTGACGTTCATCCAGATACTCTTCCAGCATGGCCGCCCCGCACGCCTGCAGCACAACAGTTTTAGCCATATCCGTAAGAGTATATCGGCGCATCAGCAGATCCGTCTCCGGGCCCAGCGTCGCCCCTAGCACAACCACTCTTTCGCATCCCGTCAGATTCTTTCCAAGGTCCTTACTTGTCACCGGAAAACCTCCGATCTCCATACAGTCGCCGCTCTTAAACAGCACATCAAAAATGCGATAGACAATTCTTCTGCCTGCTGTCTGATCAAGTTCATCAAAAGAATCCCTGATCAGCGCAAGCGTACCATCATCTACCGCATGGCTTCCATATCCCAGATAACGAACTGCTTCTTTCGTCCTTCTATCCATAAATCCTTCCTTCTGTATCCTTGCTTCGGTCCTTCGTCTAAAGGGAATAACCGAACCGGATCATGTTATCGATCCGGTCGTATATTCCTTAATTCTTCACTATTTCCGAAAGATTTCTTATAATAGCCGCGGCAACCTCCGGTTTGTTCATAGAGTACACATGGATATGATTAATACCATTCGCAATCAAATCAATAATCTGATCCGTAGCATACGCGATTCCGGCCTGCTGCATGGCGGCAGGATTATCTCCAAACCGGTCTACGATCGCACGGAATCTCTCCGGCAGTATCGTCCCCGACAAACCTCCGATTCTTGCAATCTGCTTTTTGTTCGTAACAGGCATGATTCCCGGAAGCACCGGAACTGTAATCCCCTTCTCCCGGATTCTATATAAGAAATTATACAGGATATGATTATCAAAAAACATCTGCGTCGTCAGAAAATCCACGCCGCAATCCACTTTATGTTTAAGATTGATTATATCATCCTTCTTATGCTCCGTCTCCACATGTCCTTCCGGATAACACGCGGCTCCGATACAAAAGTCTCCCTGCCCCCTGATATCTTCGATCAGTTCACTGGCATATCGATAATGATTCGGAAGCGGGAATTCATGTTCTGCAGGAATATCTCCTCTTAGAGCCAATACATTCTCAATTCCTTCTTCTTTCAGCCTGTCGATCACCTGATGCACTACTTCCTTCGTGGAGGATACACATGTCAGATGCGCCAGGCTGGTTACGCCAAAATCTTTCTTAATATGCGACGCGATACTGACCGTGTTCTTACTGGTGCCGCCGCCGGCGCCGTAAGTTACGCTGATGAAAGACGGCTTAAGCGCCGCGATCTTCTCCGTAGCGGCAAGAACACTGTCATACCCCGCGTCCGTCTTAGGCGGAAAAACTTCGAATGAAATATGCGGTTCTTCTATCTTTAGTATGTCTCGAATCTTCATGTCACCGATTTCCCCTTTATTCTGACTTATCTTCTGTCCTTCTTGAGATTATGCGCGCTATCTACATACTCTCATACAACGCCTCATACTGCTTTGCGGAATTTCCCCATGAGAAATCCTGGCTCATAGCGCGCTCTACCATCTTATTCCAATCGCGTTTTTTATCATAATAAATCCGTTCCGCATAGCGTACGGTTGCCATCATCTCGTGCGCGTTATAATTTGAAAAACTGAAGCCGGTTCCGGTTTTATCATATTCATTGTACGGCTCCACCGTATCTTTAAGACCTCCCGTCTCCCTGACGATCGGAAGCGTTCCGTAACGCAGACTCATTAACTGGCTTAAGCCGCAAGGCTCGAACAGTGACGGCATCAGAAACGCATCGCAGGATGCATAGATCCTATGGGATAACGGTTCCGAATAATAGATATTAGCGGACACTTTTCCTTGATATTTCCACTCAAAATGACGGAACATATTCTCATACTGTTCCTCTCCCGTACCAAGCACAACGATCTGTACTGCGTCCTGACAGAGCTCGTCCATCACATACGCCACAAGATCGAATCCTTTCTGGTCCGTTAATCTGGAAACGATACCGATCATCATCGTATGGGTATCCTGCGCCAGATTCAGCTCCTTCTGGAGCGCCAGCTTATTCTTCACCTTTTCCTTACGGAAACTGTCGACGTCAAAATTCTTCTCGATATGCGGGTCCGTCGCAGGATTATAATCTTCATAGTCAATCCCGTTGACAATACCTGACAGACAGTTCGCCTTGGCGTTCATAAGTCCGTCTAATTTCTCTCCGTAGAACGGCATTTTGATCTCTTCCGCGTAAGAATTACTTACCGTCGTCACCCTGTCAGCATAGACGATTCCGCCCTTTAAGTAGTTGGCGTCCTTATAAGCCTCCAGCTTGTCCGGTACAAAATAATACTCCGGCAGCCCGGTAATATCCCTTACCCGCTTCGTATCCCATGTTCCCTGGAACTTTAAATTATGTATCGTCATGATCGTCTTGATTCCCCGGTAATATTCCGTCCCGAACCTGAAATTATCGAGATAAATCGGGATCAATCCCGTCTGCCAGTCATGACAGTGGATGATATCCGGTCTGAAACCGATCACCGGCAGGGCGCTCAGCACTGCTTTGGAAAAAAAGGCAAACTTCTCAATATCCGCGTACATATCTCCATACGGCGCAAATCCGTTAAAATAATATTCATTGTCTATAAAATAGAACAAAATTCCATCGTATTCATACGTCAGCACGCCTACATATTGTTTCCTCCAATTTAAGTCCATATAAAAATGTGTATGATACGCCAGTTTTTCTTTCCATTCTTCCTTCATACACATATATTTGGGTAACATTACGCGAACATCATACTTCTCTTTATCAAAATATTTTGGTAATGAACCTACTACGTCCGCCAAACCGCCTGTCTTAATAAAAGGCACCGATTCCGATGCTGCAAAAAGTATTTTTTTCATCTCTTTTCCTCCAAACTTCACATATATGAGACTATTATACCCCAAATTTCTCCAGAAGAAAAGTATTTATCTGTTTTTATATTCTAATCTTATCGTATCTGCGATCAATGCGATAAATTCCGAATTGGTCGGTTTTCCTTTCCCATTGCTGACCGTATACCCAAAAAGATCATCCAGCGTATCTAATTTCCCCCTGCTCCATGCGACTTCGATCGCATGACGTATCGCCCGTTCGACTCTGCTTGCCGTGGTCTGGTGCTTCTTCGCCACCGTCGGATACAGTACTTTTGTAATCGCGTTCAGTACATCCATGTCTTCTACTGCCATGATAATTGCGTCTCTGAGATAATGATAGCCTTTGATGTGCGCCGGAATTCCGATCTCGTGGATCATATCCGTCACTCTGCTTTCCAGATTCAGCTCCGGCTGATTATCCTGCGTCATTCCCGACAACGCCGATACCTTTAACTCATGCCGAATAACCTGGTTCGCATGTTTGATTCTGTTCAATACAACTTCATTATTGAAAGGTTTCATAATATAATAGCTTGCGCCTTTCTTGAAAGCATCTTCCGTAATTCTTTCCTGTCCTACTGCCGTCACTACGATAAAATCCGGGCGTTTCTTCAGACCTTTATCATTACTGACCATCTCCATTACGCTTAAACCGTCTATCTTAGGCATAATCAGATCCAGCAGAACGACATCCGGCTGTTTTTCTTTGATCAGTTGGTACATGTCTTCTCCATTATTCGCTTTCCCGACTAATCTTAATTCCTGATCATTACTTATAATTTCGCCAAGTAGATCCAGAATTCTTTCATTATCGTCGGCTATAGCCACGTTTATTTCTCGCATTCATGCAATGCCTCCCTTCCTTTCATCAAAAGCTGTCGAGTAAAATTATATATTCTGATAGTTGCTAAATCAAGAAATTAATGTCGTTAAATCCTGATAATTCTCGACAATATTTTTATATTTCGACATTATTCAGCATATCTTCTATAAAGATCCCATATCCTTTCGTGGAATCATGAACAAACACATGCGTCACCGCCCCGATTAATTTTCCGTTCTGTATAATCGGGCTGCCGCTCATTCCCTGTACGATTCCGCCGGTTTGTGCAAGAAGTTTGTCGTCGGTTACTTCGATGACGATTCCCTTGTTTACCTCGTCCGCATTTTTGTCGATTTTTGTAACACGGATATCATAATCCTTCACTTTTCCCTCCACGGCGCACCTTATGACAGCCGGCCCTTCCACAATTTCATCTTTTACGGCCGTCTCGATAGGCGTCTGGTCCGTGAACAATGTATCGATCCGGTCTATGGTGCCGAATATTCCGCAGTCCGTATTCTTTGAGATCTCTCCCAGAATATTATAGTTATTATAGACGATAATCCCTTCCATTCCACCGGGAGTCCCGTCTTCCCCCTTCTGGATATCTCTGATACTAGTCTCATAGACCGTGCCCTCATGGATATTAAGCAATGTATTCGTATCGGTATCATGGATTCCGTGCCCAAGGGCGCCGAATCTGCTGTCCGTATCTAAGAACGTAATGGTTCCCAGTCCCTGGGCATTGTCTCTTACCCAGATGCCAAGTTTCGTCTCTTTTGCGCTTAACCTCACCGGTTTCACCCGTATATTCATATACTGCTCTCCCCTGCGCACTCTAAGAACCGCATCCTCGTCCTCCAACCGGTTGACCGCCTCGATTAATTCTGATTTATCGTCGATAGTCTGATTATTCAGCCCAACGATATAATCTCCTGCCTTCACCAGGTTGGCCGCCGGCTCATAATCCATTCCGTCATGCGCCGTGATGGATTCTGTCCCAAGAATCATAACTCCTTCTGTTTCCAGATAAATACCGATGGGCATCCCGCCCGGAATCACCATATTTTCCGAAGAAGTCTTGGCGTTCACCTCGGCCTTAAGTTTATTTTGCTGAAATTCGATCAGATAATACCCTCCTCCGACGGTAAACAGGAAAACAACGACCATGATTAGAATTCTGCGATACCAATATTTTCTCATCTTAAAAACCTCGCTTTTTTGTAGTAAGAATATATGCCTGTACGACTCGTTACTCAGGAAAGTCAGTCACGCATATAAAATAAGACAGATATCCGATTCGGATATCTGTCTTATTATGTGATAGTTTTTAAGATTTTACTCAAAATATTTTAATCCGTTTCCGGTACAAAGGCCGTTCACTCTCCTATGTTTGCTTTGGCAATTTCTCTCATCTCGACGGCGCTTCGAATCACTGTATCTGTAATCTTCGCTCCTCCTAAGATTCTTGCAAGCTCCTGGATGGACTGCTCTTCATCCAGTACCCGGATATCTGTGCGTGTCTCTCCTTTTATCGTAGCCTTTTCGATCAGAAAATGATGATCGGCCATAGCCGCGATCTGCGCCAGATGCGTAATACAGATTACCTGATGGTTCCTGCCGATCAGAGCCATCTTCTCCGATACCTTCTGCGCCGTCCTGCCGCTGATCCCTACGTCAATCTCGTCAAAGATCAGCGTCTCTATGTCGTCCCTTTTCGCCATAACAGTCTTGATCGCCAGCATAATTCTTGACAATTCGCCGCCTGACGCGACGCTTGCCAGGGACTTAAGCGGCTGCCCGGGATTCAGGGATATCATAAACTCTACATCGTCGATTCCTTCCGCCGTATAATCCCTCGCATTCTCAAACCTGATCCCGAATTGGACATTCTCAAAATTCAAGTCTTTCAATCCGTCCTCGATTGCTTTCTCCAGAATCTTCGCCTGTTTTCTGCGAAGCGTCGACAGCTTCTTGGCCTGCTTCTTTAATTCTTCCTCCGCCTCCGACGCTTTCCGGCGCAATCCTTCTATATACTGGTCATAATCGTTAAGAACGGTAAGCCGTTTCTCCTGTCCGGCACAATACAAGAGGATCTCCTCGATCGTATTGCCATACTTTGTCTTCAGATGATTGATCTCATTCAGACGGCTTTCCGTATCATGAAAATCTCCATCCGAGAAATCACATTCATCCGCATAGTCTGAAAGTTCTCGATTAAAATCGTTCAAAAGACTGTCAACCTCAACCAACTGATCATAGAGTCCGGACGCCTTTTCATCATACTCTATGATCTCTGAGAGCGCGCGGATCCCCCGGCTTAAGTTCTCGCTTGCGCTTTCGTTTCCCTCGCTGGTATAGCGGTATGCCTCGCTCACACATTCGGTAATCCTCTTACTGTTCACCATACGGCGGTACAGTTCCTCCAGATCTTCATCCTCTCCCGGCTTCAGATCGGCGTCTCTGATCTCTTCCACTTCGAACTCAAGGAACGACACTTCCTTGGCTCTCTGTGACTCGTCTGTTACATTCTCCTTTAATTCCTTCTCCCACGCCTTATAATCCTTGTGCGCAAGAAAAACTTTTTGTTTCACATCGCCGATCATGTCTCTTGCAAATGCATCGACAATACCCAGATGATTCTTCTTATACAATAAAGACTGATGCTCATGCTGTCCGTGAATATCAATCAATATAGAAGCAGCCTCTTTAAGAACGGCAATCTGTACCGTCTCTCCGTTGATCCTGCTGACACTTCGCTTCTCCATCAGCCTCCGGCTCAGCGTCACGCATCCTTCCTCCGGATAGATATCCAGTTCCTTCAATTGCCTGATCTGACGCTCGTTCTCCACCTGAAAAGTCAGTTCCACAAACCCATATTCCGCGCCCTGTCTTAAGATATCTTTTGTATAGCGCCCTCCCAGTGCAAGGCCTACAGAACCCAGGATAATCGACTTTCCCGCTCCGGTCTCCCCGGTGAGGATGTTCAGTCCGTCTTTAAATTCCACCTCTATCTCATCAATCAACGCCAGATTCTTTACATGTAAATTCTGTAACATTCTGCCTCCTGCTGCGTGTACCTGTTATTTTTCCGATCCCCACTACACAATTCTTCTAATCTTATCCATTACTTTCTGCGTATCTTCCGCACTCCGGATCGCGCACATAATCGTATCGTCCCCGGCAATACTGCCCACTACTTCGTTCCACCTCATGGCGTCGATCGCCGCGCATACGGCCATCGCCATCCCGGATACTGTCTTAATAACCAGGATATTCTGAGCCTTATCCATAGAAACATATCCGTCTTTCAACACCCGTATATATTTCTCGCTTATGCATTTCTCATCTCCCGGATGAGGCGCATACCGCTGTTTACCATTCCCGTCAGGCACCTTTGTAAGCTTTAGATCCCGTATATCCCTCGATACCGTCGCCTGCGTCACGTCAAATCCTTCCCGTCTCAGATCTTCTGCCAGTTCTTCCTGTGTTTCTATGCTGTTTTTGCTGATCAGCTCAATGATCTTTGCATGTCTCTTTCCCTTCATGATGTCAATTTCCTTTCATCTTCCTGCGTAATGTCTCTAAAAAGCTGACTTTGCTTAACTTCATAAATATCGTAGACGCCTCTGACCTGCGCACCGCTACTCTGTCCCCGGTCCGCAGAGTTACGGTATCCGCGCCGTCGAACGTAACGTAGACTTCTTCCCTGGATCCGTTCCGCCCAAGCCCGATCTCAATCTCAATCTCATCCTCCGATGAAAGAATAATACTCCTTGTATTCAATGCATGAGAACAGATTGGCGTGACTACGATCAGAGAAGCAGTAGGTTCCACGATCGGCCCCCCTGCAGACAGATTATAGGCGGTAGACCCCGTGGGCGTAGACAGGACGACTCCGTCTGCTTCATAATCATTCAGGAGTTCTCCGTTCACATATAAGCGAAAATGAATGATATGAAGTTCACCTTTTCTGGACACGACGATATCGTTTAAGGCTACATCTGTCTTATGATCTTCAAAGTTCCCCTCTAACATCATCCGCTTCTCAAGTTCGAAATCCCCGGCAAGGAGCCTGGCAGCCGCCTCCTCGATATGTCCTACCTCTACCTCGGTAAGATAGCCCAGCGTTCCCATATTGATCCCCAGAATCGGGATATCCCTCCCCAGGAACAATCTCGCGACTTCAATCAGACTTCCGTCTCCTCCGATCACGATCACACAGTCGAAATCCCCGGCTACAAACTCCCGGACAATCTTTTTATGTTCATCTTTCTTACACAAAATGCATTCTCTTCCCGCCGACTCCAAAAGCCCCGTCACCTGCCTGGTAACCGTATATTCCCTATCCTTTCCGTCGTTTGTGACAATCAAAAACCTATTCATATCCAATCCGTTCCTTTTAACTTTTCGCCAGAGTGTCAAACGCCCGCTCAACGGTGCTCCGTATATCAATGTTCTCTGCTGTCCGGTCTTCCTCCCGGCATTTCTCCAGATGCACAAGATATTCTATATTTCCTTCCGGACCCTTGATGGGTGAAAAATCCAGATTCAAGACCGCGAATCCCGCAGACAGGGCATATCCCGTCACGGCTTCAATCACTTCGATATGCGTACTCTTCTCCCGCACGACGCCTTTTTTCCCGACCTTCTCCCGACCCGCTTCAAACTGCGGTTTGATCAGGGCGACTACCTGCCCCTGAGTCTTCAGATAACGGCAGACAGAAGGAAGTACTTTAGAAAGGGAGATAAAAGAAACGTCGATAGAAGAAAAATCAACCGGCTCCCCGATATCTTCCGGCGTTACATAGCGGATATTCGTCTTCTCCATACAGACTACTCTCTCGTCCTGGCGAAGCTTCCAGGCCAACTGACCTCTTCCAACGTCGATAGCATAAACTTTCAGCGCCCCGTTCTTGAGCATACAGTCCGTAAATCCTCCCGTAGAAGCGCCTACGTCTGTACAGACTTTTCCCGCGACGGTCACATCAAAATTTGCAAGCGCTTTCTCAAGCTTCAGGCCTCCTCTGCTGACATACGGAAGCGTATGTCCCCTTACCTCGATCTGAACTGATTCCTCGAAAGAGGAACCCGCCTTATCTTCCCGCTGTCCCTCAACGAAAACGCTGCCGGACATGATAATCGCTTTCGCCTTCTCGCGGGAAGCCGCCAGATTCCTTTTTACCAACAATATATCTAAACGTTCTTTCATACCTGCTCCTGTAAACACATACTCTCTGCGTCGTATGTATTCTTACTCTCATACAGCTTTCGGATTCTTCCCGCCATGGTTTCGGCATCAAGCCCGGTCTCTTTCCGAAGCGACCGAATGCTCCCATGTTCTACATAATCATCCGGAAGAGCCAGCGGAAGAACTTTTACCGCCGCGCCCCTTCTACATACATACTCCATCACATGTTCTCCAAACCCGCCGGTCTGCACGTTTTCCTCAATCGTTACGATCAGCCGGTGACTGCGGCACAGACTGTCGATCATGTCTTCGTCAATGGGTTTTACAAATCTCGCGTTCACCAGCGTACAGGGACAACCCTGATCTTTTAACAACTCGCGGACACGAAGAGCCTCCTCAAACATGTGGCCGACACACAGAACCGCAATCTCTGACTCCTGATATAACATCTCGCTCTTTCCATACTCCACAGGCGCGCGGAATTCCTCATATTGGTCGAATGCCTCTCCCCGGGGATAACGCACGGCCACCGGCCCCCGGCATGTAAACGCGAAACGAAGCATATCCGCCAGTTCCCATTTATGCTTCGGCGACATCACCGTCATATTGGGAATACTGCTTAGATAAGACAGATCAAAGATCCCCTGATGCGTCTCTCCGTCGCTTCCGACCAGACCTGCCCTGTCTACCGCAAAGACTACCGGAAGATTCTGAAGAGCCACGTCATGAATCAATTGATCATATGCGCGCTGCAGAAAAGAAGAATAAACGGCAAATACCGGACGGCTCCCGCCCGCCGCGAGTCCCGCGGCGAATGTCGTTCCATGCGCCTCCGCAATCCCTACGTCAAAAAACCTCCGGGGATAGAGCTGCCTGAATCTCCCAAGCCCTGTCCCATCCGCCATAGCCGCCGTAATCACGGCAATTTCCGGACGATGCCTGGCTTCGTCACAGAGCACCTTTCCAAATACGTCTGTATAAGTATCCTTCTTCTTCGGCGTCTCCGGTTCACCGGTCTCGATCCTGAATGGTCCGATTCCATGGAACTTATCCGGTCTCTTCTCTGCCGGCTCATAGCCTTTCCCTTTCTCCGTCATGATATGGAGCAGAACCGGCCCTTCTACCTTGCGCGCTTCCCGCAGAGCACGGCAAAGCACAGGAATATTATGTCCGGGAATCGGTCCGAAATAAGTGATTCCCATATCTTCAAAAAGCATTCCCGGTACCACAAGCTGCTTGATACTGCTCTTAGTCTTACGGATCTGTTTGATCAGGTCGTCCCCTACAACCGGCACCCGCTGCAAAGCGCTCGTGACGCCTTTCTTAAGACCCGTATAGATATCCGCGGTACGCAGTCCTGCCAGATACTTGGACATTCCGCCGATATTTTCTGAAATAGACATATGGTTATCATTCAATACGATAATAAAATTAGTCTCCAGCGTCGACGCGTTATTCAATGCTTCGTATGCCATTCCCCCCGTCAGCGATCCGTCCCCGATCACGGAGACAACGCTATAATCTTCCCCTTTCAGGTCTCTTGCATGCACATAACCCAGCCCGGCAGATATGGAGGTAGAGCTATGGCCGGTATCGAACGCGTCGCAGGCGCTTTCCTTTCGTTTGGGGAATCCGCTCATACCGCCGTATTTCCGCAGTCCGTCAAAGCCGCCTTTTCTCCCTGTCAACAGTTTATGAGTATAAGATTGATGCCCCACATCCCAGATAATCTTATCCTCCGGAAGCTGAAAAACCAGATGCATTGCCATCGTAAGCTCAACTACTCCCAGATTAGACGCAAGATGTCCCCCGCTCTTACTGATCTTCTCAATCAGGAATTGACGAATCTCATCCGCCAGCTGACCTAACTCTTCCAGGTTCAATTCCTTGATATCATTTTCTCTGCGTATCCTCTCTAACATCTCAGATTCCTCTCTATCTGTCTCTATGGACCAGCCATAATAACAGACGTTCCAGATATTGATTTTCACCGGACAATTGATGAAGAAGACGAATCGCTTCATCCGACAGCCTCTCGACTTCCTTCTTAGCCTCTTCGAGTCCCAACAGCGTCACATATGTCGTCTTATCGTTCTTCTCGTCACTGTGAATCGGTTTGCCCAACACTTCCTTCGTGCTTTCTACATCCAGGATATCGTCCTGTATCTGGAAAGCCTTGCCCACATATTCCGCTATCTTCTCAACCTTCTTTACTTCCTCTTCGGAAACGCCGCCCAGGATCGCCCCGATCATCATGGAAGCCTCGATCAGCGCGGAAGTCTTAAGCTTATATATCGCATCAAGCATATCCTTTGAGACGCTGCGCCCCGTCTCTTTAACGTCGATAACCTGTCCGCCGATCATACCGTAGATTCCCGCTTTCTCTCCGAGAACCGTCAAAGCCCTTCCGGTCAGAAGACTGTCCTCAGGATCCGTCACGAATGCCTTGAACGCTGTTTCAAAAGCATAATTAAGCAGCGCGTCTCCTGCCAGGATCCCCATATCCTCGCCATAGACGACATGCGTCGTCTTTCTGCCGCGCCTGTAATCGTCGTTGTCCATAGCCGGCAGATCGTCATGCACCAGCGAATAAGTATGAATCATCTCGATCGCCGCCATGAACGGACGCAGAGCTTTCGACGAACCGTTGTACAGACGGAAGGTTTCCATCATCAGCATCGGCCGAAGCCTCTTCCCTCCTGCCAGGAGACTATAGCTCATCGCCTCCATGATTATACTCTGATATCCCCTCTGCTTCGGGAGATATTCCTGTAATATCTCTTCTATCTTTCGGACTTTACGCTCCATCTGAGCCTTAAAATCATTATTCGAATTCATGTACCCCACCCTCTTCGTCCAGGATCAGCATCTTCTTCTCCACTTCGTCGATCCTGTCATTACAGTTCTTTAATATATCGATTCCCTCATGATAAAGCCGGAAGGAATCTTCCAGAGAGATATCCTCTTCCTCCATACTGTGAATCGCCGCCTCCAGCCGTTCAAAGAGATCTTCCAGGCCAATCTCCTCTCTGTCATCTGTCTTCTCTGTCATGCCGTACCTCCTTTGTTGATTCTACGGACACGCGGATCATACCGTCCGTAACATATATCTCCAGATTTTCCCGCCGCTTTACCTGACATATACTCCTGACCACATTTCCTTCTTCGTTAGCCACATAAGAGTATCCGTGGTTTAACTTGTCCATCGGCGACAGTCCTTTGATAATCTCCATATAGATGGCAAGCCTGTGTCTCGAATCCCGAATCTTTTCCTCCATCAATCTGCGCAGGTTATCCTCCAGATCGGCCAGCCTCTGCTGCTGTTCCTGCAGCCTGTACCGGGGATGCAGGTACTTAAGCCGCATACCGTACTCCCGGATCTTCTGCTTCGCCATCCGAAGCCTCTGTGCCAGGATACGATTCAGACGCAATTCATATTCCTTCAGCCGCATCTGCGTCTGAAGGTAATCGCTGACGGCCAGCTCCGCCGCCGCAGAAGGCGTAGGCGCGCGCAGATCTGCCACATAATCCGCAATCGTAGTATCTGTCTCATGACCGACGGCAGAGATAACCGGAACCCGACACTGGAAGATGGCCCTTGCTACCTCTTCTTCATTAAACGCCCACAGATCTTCGATGGAACCGCCCCCTCTTCCCACGATCATCACATCTACATCCGTATCCTGAAGCATACGTATCCCCCGGACAATACTCTCCTTCGCACCCTCTCCCTGCACCTGTGCCGGATACAGGATCAGCTGGACATAAGGATTCCTTCGGGAGGCGATATTCATGATATCACGAATCGCCGCTCCCGTCGGAGCCGTCACGATTCCGATACGCTTCGCATACGCCGGAATTGTCTTCTTATATTCCGGGGCGAACATCCCCATCTCTTCCAATTCTCTTTTCAACATCTGAAAACGTTCATAGAGAACACCTTCGCCGTCCGGCCTGATCTCCTGTGCATAGAGCTGGTAAGAACCGCTTCGTTCATACACGCTGACAGCCCCCAGTACGATAACCTGCTGACCTTCCTGCATACGAAAAGAGAGCCCGCCACGCCGCCCGGCAAACATAACGCAGGCAATCGTTCCAGACCCATCCTTTAATGAAAAATAGATATGTCCCGAGGTATGATACTTACAGTTCGACACCTCGCCTTTCACATAGATACGGTTCAACATATAGTCCTGGGTAAACATATTCTTGATATAAGCATTGACCTGCTTTACTGTATACACATTCCGAGTCATGATTCCCTCCGAATATATTCCAAAAAGTAGCTTATGCGGGCTATACCAGCTTCGCAAGCACCGCGTTCACGAAAGCCGGGCCCTCGTCGCTGCTGTATTTCTTCGCCAGTTCCACCGCTTCGTCAATCGCCACGCCCGCCGGGACGTCTTCATCCCACTTGATCTCATATACCGCAAGGCGAAGTATTGTAAGATCCGCCTTATTCATACGAACGGTCTTCCACCCTTTCGTATGTTCATTGAGAAGAGCGTCGATCTCTTCTGCTTTCTCGGCAACTTTCTTGGCTTTCTCCTGAATATAATTCAGATCCTTCTCACTGACTTCTCCAAGTTGCTCGAAATAGAGCTCCAACTGTTCCGGCATATCTTCCTTCCCGTTGAACTCTATTCCAAACACCATCTTAAAGATATGTTCCCTTAACTCTGTTCTCTTCACTTATGCTTCCTCCGGCATATCCACCCCGGCAACACGAATATTGACGTCGGCAACCTCAAGTCCTGTCATATTCTCGATCGCCGCCTTCACCTTCTCCTGAACTTTCTGAGTCGTGTCTTTAATATTGTAGCCGTATTTTAAATTCAACACCAGAGAAACGGTAACGATTCCTTCCAGGACATCTACCTTCACACCCTTGGACAGGGACTTCATGCCTAACTTACTTACCAGTTCTCTCGTAGCGTTCCCCGTCATGGAAGATACTCCTTCCACTTCAGTCGCCGCAAGCCCCGCAATAATCGCCACTACTTCATCCGCAATCTTAATCTCTCCAAGATTCTCGTCAGACTGTATTGTATAACCGTTCTTTTCTTCTTTGCTCATTTCAAAAACCTCCATCTCTGCAATCATCGCTTTCACTTTACACTATATTAAAATATTATAGCAAATTAATACTTATTTGCAAAGTAGGCGATCATGTTTTTTGTTAATTATCACTTATCTGGCGAACTCCGCCAGCTTAAGTCCTTTATTGCGGTCAACCGTCATGCGGATACTCCATTCATTTACAAATAACAAAAGCGGACGTCCTTTCAAATCTTTTACTTTCTTCATATCGGATGTTCCCGTCAGTTTCTCCAGATCAGTCTGGGTATCCTCGATCCAGCGAATATACTCGTAAGGCAGGTTATCCAGACGGATCTCCACATTATATTCATTCTCCAGCCGGTATTTTAAAACGTCAAACTGCAGCACGCCTACGACGCCCACGATGATCTCCTCCATACCGGTATTGAATTCCTGGAAGATCTGAATCGCGCCCTCCTGGGCAATCTGATTGATTCCTTTGATAAATTGCTTCCGCTTCATGGTATCGACCTGACGGACTCTTGCAAAATGTTCAGGTGCGAACGTTGGGATTCCCTCATACGCATACTTCTCGGATGAAGTCGTCAGCGTATCTCCGATTGAAAAAATTCCCGGGTCGAACACGCCGATGATATCCCCGCCGTATGCTTTCTCTATCATCTTACGTTCGCTGGCCATCATCTGCTGGGGCTGTGAGAGCCTTACTTTCTTACCGCCCTGGATATGATAGACGTCCATTCCCGCTTCAAATTCTCCGGAACAGATCCGCATGAACGCGATCCGATCCCGGTGCGCCTTGTTCATATTCGCCTGGATCTTGAATACAAACGCCGAAAAATCCTTCTCTTCCATAGGATCTATACTTCCCTTATCAGACGTCCTCGGAAGCGGAGACGTAGTCATATTCAAAAAATGCTTAAGAAAAGTCTCCACCCCGAAATTCGTGAGGGCAGAACCGAAGAATACAGGGGACAGCTCCCCTTTGCTTACCAGCTCCTGATCGAACGACGCTCCTGCTCCGTCCTGTAATTCTATCTCTTCCTCCAACCGGGCAAGCTGCTCGTCCGTAACCCATTCCGTGATCTCCGAAGAAGCCAGCGGGATCTTACGCACTTCCCCCTGCGTAGTTCCCTTGTGGGTATCGGAGAAAAGCTCCACCGCTTTGGTCTCCCGGTCATAGACTCCCTTAAATTCCTTTCCCGAACCGATAGGCCAGTTGACCGGACAGGTCGCTATTCCAAGCTCGTTCTCGATATCGTCCAGAAGCTCGAAGGTATCCAATGCCTCCCGGTCCATCTTATTGATAAATGTAAAGATGGGGATATGGCGCATCGTACATACTTTAAACAGCTTTCTGGTCTGAGCCTCGACGCCTTTCGACGCGTCGATCACCATCACGGCAGAATCCGCCGCCATCAGCGTCCGGTAGGTATCCTCCGAGAAGTCCTGATGTCCCGGAGTATCCAGAATATTGATACAATATCCGCCGTAATTGAACTGCAGTACGGAAGATGTGACGGAGATTCCTCTCTCCTTCTCGATCTCCATCCAGTCGGACACGGCGTGCCTCGCGGTCGCCTTCCCTTTCACGCTGCCCGCAAGATTGATCGCGCCGCCGTACAGAAGAAACTTCTCTGTCAAAGTCGTCTTTCCCGCATCCGGGTGAGAGATGATCGCAAATGTTCTGCGCTTCTTAATCTGTTCTTTTATTTCATTCGCTGTCTGTGACATATATCATAACACTCCTAAAGTATAGTATAACCGTCTGCGAACGGCGATAAACAGTATAACACAACAGAATGGATTACGCTACCATTATTCTTCTGCGACAATGATCTGATCCCCTGCTTTCAAAGGCTGCTGGAACATCCCCGGCTCTCCGTTGACCCGCAGATTAATCTTTCCTTTCAGTGTACGGGTGTCAATCTTGGAATACTGGATCATATCCATTAAATAATACGGATTCCCGTCCGGTTTCTCCGGCAGGCGAAGGGGCGCGCCGTTCAGCAGGAATATGATTTCTCCCGAAGCAGGTTCTGAAGACTTTGGTTCATCTGCTTCTTCAGGCATTTCCTCCGTCAACTCCGGTTCATACACTTCTCCATCTTCGTATTCTTCTTCGTATTCTTCTTCGTATTCTTCTTCATCCATAAACTCCGAATCAGAAAACAGCTCTTCCTCCGTTATATACTCCGGTTCTGAAAAAACAGGTTCTCCCTCCGCCGTATATTCAGACTTTTTCGTCATATTGTCCTTTCTCTTGGAATCCGTCCTCTCCCTTTCACTGAATTCCAGCGTCAGCTGAACGTCTTCTTTCACGCTCTCCTTTGAAGCCTCCTCCACAGATACAGAAGATTCTTCTACATGCTCTTCCTTGTTATACTCGTCTTTAGTGTGCTCCCCCCCGGTATATTCGTCTTCGATATGTTCGCCTTCGATATGCTCCTCTTCAATATGCTCCTCTTCGATATGTTCCTCTTCCTCCGTCTCCTCCTTCGGCATCCGCATACGGATAATATCCCCGATCTTAAGCGGCGTCTCCAACGGCATAAATCCTCCGTTTAACGTGATCTCCAGGCACTCCGAAGCTCCTTCGATATCTCCTAAGCATGCTTTCGCCGAACTCCCGGGAACAGCAGGCACGAAATCAATCTGATCTCCCGCGTTTATGATTGTAGAAAGCTTTCCTTCCTGCTTATTAATAAACAGAGACGCCGGCTGCGCCGCCGTACCATAGAATACTTTCCGCTTCCCGTTCACCGTAACCGCCAGGCTTGTCCCGGGACGTCCCAGAATGTCCTGAAAACTATACCCATTCATCATCAACAGATTCAGGGCGGTAAAACTCCCGCTTCGAAAAAGCTTCGCCGGTCTGCCGTTTAAGATAACCCGGAAGCTGTCGTTGATCAGATTTAATCCGGAAGAGACCACAATCCCAAGGGGCGTCGCATATTCCGGATTATTCAGGTCATACTCGTCAGAGAATGCGCTGAGCCGAAAATTATTTCCGGCGATGGCCACTCGGTTCACATCCATCTTAAGAGCCGCGGTGATGCCTTCTTTAAGTCCTGCCAGTTTACTGCCTCCGCCGGCAAGGAACAACGCGGACGGCGCGCCGCCGTTTACCTCCAGAACCTTCTCTGCAATCTCTTTACTGAGCATCTCCGACGTTCCCCTGATACACTGCAGCATCTCTTCCCGCGACGCCTTGCGTTCAAAACCTAAGATATCCGTAAAAGTAACCTCTTCATTCTGTTCCAGCTGCGCCTTTACAGACTCTGCGGTCCTGAAGTCCACCAGGTATTCTTTCATGATTGTTTCCGTAACCTCATCTCCCGCCACGGTAGCCATGGTGTATCCCGTCACGCTTCCGTCCGTACATGCCGCGATATCAGAGGTACCTGCTCCAATATCCACCAGAACAAGATTAAGAAGCCTTAGATTCTCAGGAATCACTGCATTGATCGCCGCAATCGGCTCCAAAGTCACGCTGACCACTTCCAGACCGATCTTATTCATCGTCGTGTAAAGACTTTCTACGACTTCGCTCGGCAGAAATGTCGCAATCAAGTCTACTTTCACTTTCTGCCCCCGGTGATCCTTAAGGCTTGACATCCTGTATTCATCCAGATAGTACTGGCATACCGTATAACCTACCAGGTAGAACCGGCGAGATTCATTCTCCGCGCTGTTCTCGGCGTCAAAAGCTTCTTCAATCTTTCCGACTGCTCCTGCCTCCAAACGACTGATCACTTCATCGTCGATCAGCTGCTTCCCTGGCAGATCGATCTCATATTCTGTACGCCTTGTACGCAGAGCCCGCCCGGCAGCAGCCACGCAGACCTTCTTTAATTTACAGTGAATCCTGCTCTCCAACTTCTTCTTGACTCTTCCTGCCAATACCGACACTTTATCTATATTCTCGATCTGTCCGTCTACCATCGCACGTTCATTGTGCTCTTCTTTTTCTATCGCAATGATTTTAACCTTATCCTCTTCAACGACACCGATCATTCCGATCACGCTGCGCGTCCCGATATCCAGAGCAAATACCATCTGTTCCGCCTGTACCTGTGTCTTTTTCACTTGTCCTTTCGCCATGCCGCCCTCCTGCGTAATATGGGCTCCTACCGCCGCACCCATAATTTTTTCATTTCCCTCTATTATAGTAAAATTCAGATTCAATGTAAATATCTTTCTAAGAAGATTTGAATAGAAGATTTGAACCTTTCACCCATATATCCGCCGGCTGTTTACTCTCTGTTCTTTAACACCTCTGCCGGAAGAATTCTGCTCACTCTAAACATCAGAATCCGATTGATGATAAAATACAGCGCCAATATTCCCACAAAAACTCCCGCATACATCTGCCGCGAAAAAGTAAGGTTCAATCCACAGGCAATATTCGATACCAGATATGGATCCAGCCTGTCCATAACTGCCTTGGACAGGGGAATTCCCATGGCTGCGCTTAACACCACAATAAACAGGTTTCCATTCAGATACAGTTTCCCTATTTCTTTTTTCCGATATCCGAATACTTTCAACATAGAAATAGACATTGCCGAGCGGTCGATCATCACTTTCATCATCAGATACATTACCACTGCAAAGATTAATACAGAAGCCGCCAACAAAGTCACAATCATAGGCGTCATCTGCGAGACGAATACAGACGAACTTTTTTTGACTTCATCCTTCGAGAGAGTGGAATAAAGCCTGCCGCCGTCAATATCCAGCGCAGAATCTGAAAATACAATATTGTAATAATCTTCATTCTTCCCCATTAATTCCCGCATACTCTCAATATCCATAAAGGCAAGATACCCCGCAGAATACTTCACGATACCGTCTGTTTCAAATGCATAATAGCGGTCCTTCTCCTCATCGTAAAGTATCAGAATATCTCCCGTATCAACATTATACTTCTGTGAAAGCGCCGAGGAAATCAGCACCCGGTCTCCCCCCTTATTTACACTGGCGTCAAAATACGGATTATCCTTGTTAATTCCCAGAAGCGTCACGTCAAAGTTATAGCCCAGCGCCTCTTTTTTCATAGTAACGCCGTAAGCCTCTTCACTTCCTTCCGGTACTTTCTCCTCGGGATATTTGTATGTGTACATATATTCAAACCATGTGTCTTCCGCGTTCTCTTCCTGAATATGAACACAAAGCGCATAGCAGTTAAGCGAAAGCATTACAACAAGCAAAGAGATAAACATTCCGCAAAATACTGTGAACGCTGTGCGTTTTTCCCGCAGAATATGCCTGACCCGAAAAACATGAACGAAACTTCCTCTGATCTTCCTGTTTTTTAAATTCGTTTTTTTATCTTCTCCCCGGATAAGCGCAAGCACAGGTCTGTCAAGTTTCTTTCGTATTACAAGATAGTTGGTAAGTACGGCGGCAGCCGGAGGCATGGCGATACCATATATGAGCAGATAAGGCTCGTAGAGTATCCCGACCCTCGGAATAGAAAAATATCCATAAGGCTGGATCATCTGCCGTCCAACGCCGAAGCTGCTGTAACCAAGCGCCGTCCCTATGGACGCCGCGATAAACGTAACCAGAGCCGGCAGAGTAAGATAATGCCGTAATAACTCGTTCTTTTTCACTCCCATGGCATAAAGTGTCCCGATCATTCTTGCCTCTCTCTCAATACCATGCACTGTAAATACAGATATGATATAGGCAAATAAGATCAGTATGATCACTCCTGCTGCCAGTCCTGAAGCATGATCTACGGATTTATCGGCGGCAGCCGAAGCAATTCTCGGATTCTCGTCGGCCGTTATACACTGTAACGTCTCCATGTTCTGTAATTTTTCCCATAATTCATCCTGTGTAATCTTCCCCTTCAGAAGATAAGCATATGAGTATTCTTCTGATGAAATACTTTCCCCCTTTTCTTTCAGAAGCCTGTAATCCTCTTCTGTCACAAAGCCGATTCCAAATCGGACGCTGTCCACAGCGCTGTCCGAAAGATTCCGAAGAACCGACTCGTAATCAGGCGCCGTCCCGATACCGCAGACCTTAAAACGAACGCCTCCCATCGTGACTGCATCCCCCACTGAAATATCGTGCTCCTCACAGTAGCGTTTCTCAAGAAGTATTTCACCGTTCTTAGCAGGAATATTTCCCGAATCCACCTGCACTAAATCAATCTTCTCTCTCTTTGAAAAGATACGAAGCGTTGAATCATCCGACAGCTCGTAATCCAGAGAAAAATGCTCTTCAAGAACAACTCCTGCTTCTGCAATCGACAGATTTTCTTCTTCTGACAACGGTACAAATACTTTAAACTGCCCGTCCTCCACTCGATTTGCCTCCGCCGCGTCTTTTGTACCCTCTATAATAGAATCCGCCGCTCCCACAAGACTTATGACTATATACATCCCCAGAATAATCATAAACCCCAATGCAAGATAGCGAAAAATGTTCTCCCTCAGGTCCCGAAATATCCGTTTTCTAAGTATTCTCTGCATTACAGATCCTCCAGCCGGGCCGCCGGCACCTTTTCTTCATTCCGATAATTTCTCTCTATTCTGCCGTCCTTTAGATACACCACCTGATCCACCATGTATTTAATGGAATTATTGTGGGTAACAATCAGCATCGTCGTACCAAACTTACGGTTTACTTCCTCAAGCAGTACCAGGATATCCCTTGAGGTCTTAGAATCCAACGCCCCCGTGGGTTCGTCGCAAAGAAGCAGCTTTGGATTTTTAATCAGAGCTCTCGCAATAGCGCATCTCTGCTGCTGCCCTCCTGAAAGTTGTGACGGGAATTTATTCTGATGTTCCGTAAGCCCAAGGGTTTCCAACAATTCTTCAAGATTCAGCGGCCTGTCGGTCAGATATTCACACACCTGGATATTCTCCTTTACGGTAAGATCAGGCACAAGGTTATAAAACTGAAAAATAAAGCCAAGACTTTCCCTTCGGTAATCAGACAGCTTCCCTGCCGAAAGTCCGCAGATCTCCGTCTTGTCTACCAAAACAGAGCCTGAATCCATCTCGTCCAATCCGCCGATACAGTGAAGCAGCGTTGATTTCCCCGAGCCGCTTGAACCCTGTATAACGCACATATCGCCTTTTTCTACGGATAAGTCGACGCCCTTTAGGACTTTTGTGAAACTTTCTCCCTCTCCAAAACTTTTCTTAAGATTTTTCACTTCAAGATACATGATTTACCTCCTGCTATTATACCAGATGACATTTACATAACATCGTTATGTTGATGATTCTTATATAGCCGATACGACCATTCTTTCCATGTCGTATCGGCTATATAATCTCTTTATTTCTTCTAAGATCAGACAATCCAAAAACTAAACTATCTCGGTCCAAACATTCCGTTCCATCCGGACACAAGAAAAACAACAATCTGTTCTATATTCTCAATCGCTTTTTCCACATCCGTCTCGTGCGTAAGCAGATGTGTAAATGCACTGATCTGCATGTACGCCATCCAGTGGATAATATACCTGTCCGGTTCCGGACGGCCGTATCTTGCCGCCATCTGCGCTGCCATTTCTTTATAATGCGCCTCTCCCCAGTCCGCAAAATAATTTACCATATTTTCATATCTGCTCCCCTGACTCTTTGACAGAAGTATCAGAAATATATCGTAATAACGATACATAAAACGCACGATTTCTTTTGCCGCCTGGATGTCGTTCGAGTCGGGATCCGTCGACGCAAAATTCGCCCCCGCTTCCATCTCCTCCAACAAATGCCGCCGTATCCGAACCGTCAAGCCTCTAAGCGGCTCCTCGACAAGTTCCCTTAACAGATCTTCTTTATCCTGAAAAAAGAAATACAACGCGCCCGTAGTTACTCCGGCATTCTTACAGATTGTACGCAGGGAAGCTTTCATGTAACCCTTCTCAAGAAACTCCCGCCTGGCGCTTTCAAGGATCCTTTCCTTTGTAGCTTTATCCTTCTCCAAACGGTTCACCACCCTCTTGACATAACATTGTTATCTTTACTTACTATTATATTTTTTCTCATATTTTCTGTCAACCTTTATTCCGGCAGAACACCTCCAAATTCAAAGAGCTGTCATTTCCTGATGACCGTACGAATGCCGCCGTCCGTATTCTCAATCGTCAGGCTCATATGGTGAAGATCCAGGATCTTCTTTGCCAGAAACAGTCCCAGCCCCATATGCTTACCTTCTCCACCGCGGCTCTCGTTCCCGGTATAGAACAGGTCGAAAGCATGGAGAAGTTCCTCTTCCTTCATAGGCTCTCCCGTATTCTCAATACTGCAGCATTTTGCTTCTGTCCTGACCAGAATCCTGCCGTCCAACACATTATATTCCACCGCGTTGGACAGCAGATTCCATACGGCTTTCCCAAGATATTCCCGGTCCCCTTCTACCAGGAAATCTTCTTCCTCCTGATACTTGATCTGAAGATTCTTCTCATCTGCCGGAAGTTCAAAACGAACCATCTCTTCCTTGATTAATTCCCTGAAAGATACCGGTTCTTTCCGAAGAATCAGATCCTTTGAATCCATCTTCGATATCTCAATCATCTCCGCCACCAGACGATCCATCTCTTCCGTCTGACCGATGATCTGCATAAGATAATAGTCCCGCTTTTCCTCCATATTGTGTTCCATCAGGTTTTCCGAAAAATTCCGGATAATGCCGAGAGGCGTCTTAAGCTCATGCGCCATGGCATTAGTAAAATCCCGTCTTGTCTCTTCCAACGCCATCTGCTGTTTATATGCGTCTTCAAATATAACAACGAGCAGAAATATACAGACAGAGGTCAGAAGCAGCCCGATCAAGTAAAGAGACTTCATATAGTCAAATGCGGCAAACCATGGACTTTCTTCCATCCGGATATCTAAATAAGCAAATGGATCGTCGATCAGTCCGATCTTCAATTGATACCTTGCTCCGATATAAAACATCTCTTTTACCGGATAGAGCCCCAAATCCGGGACTTCTTCTCCCGCGTTCCAGGAAAAATTTCCTTCTTTTGGAAATTCATGGAGGAATTCACTGCTGCTCCATCTATGCCATTTCTCATAAGAGCCCTGGAACATGTACGGAAATCCCATGGCAGGCGTCTTTATCTCTCCGCTTTCCCGCTGTCCGCCGCTGATATCAGGATTGGCCCACTCCCACACTATTTTACTGTCTGTTTCACGGAACACCTTCTCTTCTCCGGTCTCCGCCCCCGTCGCATAATCAATCTTCGTCCCTGTCGTCGAAATGACGATGCTGTTCATGAAAGGATCCACATACTGATCTTCAGCCTGTTCCCCGCCTTCTTCTCCTTCTCGCCATGTAAGTTCCTGGACATAGATATCATACAGTTCCTGCCCGTCGGAAGACGTCCGGATCAAAATCCGGTATTTCTCCGGCAGCGTATAATCTTCCGCCGACTGCTGGCTCTTCCAGAAGTACTCCGCCAGCTCCTCCTTCTGTTCAAAGGTCAGAAAATCATCCAATATATAAGGACCGTTGCAAATACCGGAAGTGTCCGCCGTATACATCGTATCGCCTATTGTATCGCAGCTCTTTGCCAACAGTTTCTCATTCTTGTCATAAGCGCCAGCCGATATCATCAAATCCGGATTCGCTGAGCTTAAGACATACTCATTCACCAGATTTTGATAGAATTCTTTTCTCGCCTTATCGTTCCATTTCTCAGTTCCTCCGGTAACCGCGGCCGAACTGTCTTCAAATATGCCTTCCCCACTTCCTTCTGATTCTTCATGATTCTCTCTTTCCTCGCCTATGGCTTCCAGCGCCTCTTTTGCCGCTTTCTGTTTCAATTCTTCATAGACTTCCGTTTGGGAACGTTCCTGGTCGGAAGCTTTCCTTAATATGGATGCAGCCACTTCCTCAAACGTACGGAGATATTCCTTCATGATTTTTTCCTTCACCATCAAAGTAACCAGAACCATCGTTACCAGATACAAGGCCAGAAAAATCGTCATAACTGGTTTCCAGAATCTTTTCTTCTTTCTTTTTAAACTTCCCTTCATCGTACCACCTCTGCTAATCCTTTCCCCGTCCGGCGCGTCATCTATTCCCGCGGGCAGCAGGGACCTTGACTCGAGACGGCCAGACGATATCCAAATTTTCGCACAGTCTGTATGGTACATCCACAGGAACCGATTGCTTTTCTCAGCTTCTTGATGTGATTATCCACTACACGCTCATTTCCGTCAAAATCATATCCCCAGAAACGGATTAAAAGCTGTTCCCGGCTGAAGATCCGCCCTGGATTCTGCATAAAGAACAGGAGCATCTCATATTCCTTCGGCGGAAGGGACAGAAGTTTTCCGTCTTTTTGGACGTTGTGGCTTCTCACATCTATCTTAAGATTCCCTATTTCCACATATGCATTGATCCCCTGTATCCTTCCCGTCAGCGCCATTGCCTTGGCGTACAATACCGGAAGAGAAAAGGGTTTCGTTATATAATCGTCCCCGCCAAGGGCATATCCGTTCAGCTTATCTTCCTCCAATACACGGGCAGTAATAAAGATGATAGGTATGTCGCAGTCTCTGCGTATCTCCCTGCATACGGCGAATCCGTCTATTCCCGGAATCATAATATCCAATAAAATCAGATGAAAGCTTCTTATCTTAACCAGTTCCAGAGCCTGCAGCCCATCTCCTGCCGTCTCCACCTCCCATCCTTTGCATGAAAAATAGTCGGAAGCGGCTTCCGAGATCAGCAGATCGTCCTCCACAATCAATAACCTCAATTCCATACACCTTCTCCACAATCAGACTGTCTGTATAACGTATACAAAAAATGTCCGGACACGCTTTCTGTATGGTGGTATTCTATCATTCTAATATATCCTTTTTGTATCCTTTTATTAAGAACACGTCTATCGCGTATTACAGTTTCCTCTCCCTTCTCTGATAAATGGATTTCCCCAAAATGCGGCAAGTAACTCCGCCACCATAAAACACCAGATAACAGGCTCGCATATTATGACCGCCATATATTGAAACCTGGGAATAAGAATTGCCGTAAATAAAATCTTTCCGATTAACTCAATCACACTGGAAAGAACCGGCAGAATCTTCTGTCCGATCGCCTGCAAAGCCGTCCGGGTATTATTAAGCAGACCTAAGATAAAGTAACAGGGCGCAACGATTCGAAGATACAGCATTCCGTTTCGCAGCACTTCCGCCTCGCCGGAACCGGATATCCATCTGATCATATACGGCGCCAGAATCCAGACGAATATAGTAATGATCACCGTTAAAACCGCCGTGTACAAATATGAGTATCTCATAGCCCTGCGAATCCGTTCCGGTTTTCGCGCCCCGTAATTCTGGGATACAAAAGTATTGACCGTCTGCATCATAGCGATAAAAGGAATCATACAGAACTGGCACATCCTTCTCGCCGCAGTGTGCGCCGCGATAACCAGATATCCAAGTCCATTGATGCCTGACTGCAGAATTACGCTGCCCGCAGACACAAAACAGCCCATAAATCCCATGGACAGACCCTGAGCGGCCGTTTCTCTGTAAAGAACTCCGTCTATTTTAAAGTGTTCCTTTTCAGGAACAAGTATTGGAGCCTTCTTTACAATATAGACCAGACAGAGCAGCACCGAGATACTCTGTGCAATCACGGTGGCTTCCGCGGCTCCCCCAAGACCTCTGTTCAATACGGCAATGAACAGATAGTCCAGCAGTATATTGGAAACAGATGAAATAATAAGGAACACAAGAGGCATAATACTGTTTCCGATTGCCCGAAGTATTCCTGCGCTTAGATTATAAGCGAACATAACCAGTGTAAATCTTGTGATGATTGAAATATAGCGATATGCTTCTCCGATAATTTCTTTCGGCGTATGTAATAAGTGAAGCAGCGGCATCATGACAATCTCCGAAAGAACAGTAAGCGCCGCCACAACTGCCATACCGATAATTATAGACGCCGCAACGGATTTTTTCAGCATCTGTTCATCCCCGGCTCCATAACACCTTGCCGTTACAATCGCCATGCCGTTGCCAAATCCAAGAGCAAATCCGATCAACAGGTCATAGATCGGCACAGCCGCGCCGATCGACGCCAACGCAGTCTCTCCTAATGTATGACCCACGATCAGAGTGTCTACCGTATTATACAACTGCTGAAAAAATATAGAAAATAAGACCGGAATCGCGAAATAGAGCATCGGTATGAATATCTTTCCGTTTAAGAAGTCCGTTTTATTTGCGTTATCACCGGTTTTTGACGATAAAGTTCCCAAGTTTTTTCCCTCTCATAAACTAATTAATCCGATTCATTCTATCACTTCGGAACTTTTATTACAAGGCATACTTTTTTAATAGTGCCGAACCACTTCGAATCTTTCCAATTCGGCTTCTTCCTCTTCTCTGATTCCGGCTTTCTGCTTCGCAATTGCAACCTGTTCCTCTGCCGTATCCACTCCGCTAAGGTTCGGAAGCAGTAATCCCCGGCGATATCCTTTGGTTACCACAACGCCGTAACGCTTCACATCAAGCTTATCCATAGAATCGATCGCTTCCGTAGCTCCCAGCACATCCACGCTGATCGTAAGTTTATCAAGTTCATCCTGCTCTACCGGATAAAATCTCGGATCTTTTACCGCTGCGCTCACTGCATTCTCTATAATCTCTTCCGCTATGGATTTCTGCACGGCCTGAATCGTGCCGATACACCCCCGAAGCCTTCCTTCCTTTTTAATAGAGACAAATACTCCCGCTCTGGAATCGTACATCTCCTGCGGCAGTCCTTCGGGCGTTTCGGGCTTTCTGCCTGTTCGGACATACTCCTCTACCGTCCGTCTGGCAAGCCGGACATACTCGTCCTCATTGGCTCTCTGCTTTAAAACCTGTTCCCTTACTTTTGCCTCATACTGATCTCTAAAATTCCTGGTTGGATCATGCCCCTGTATCTCATAGGCACAGACGCCATAACCTACCCCAAAGGGTCCCTCATAAGAAAGCCGCCTGCTTAACACGCTCGTCCTATCCAGCGTTCCCGCCATAACGGTGAACGAACGATGCCCGCACTCACCGGCTTTCTCACAAAAATCCTCCGGGAACTCCAGTAATTTCCCAAAATCACCGTTTCCCATCACATCCATAATCGATCGGTCGTATTCCGGCCCTTCTTCTTTATACCCATAAGGCCCTTCTTCCTTTAACCGGTGCGACAGATCACCGCTGGCAATCAGCGCCACGTTCTTCTCAAGTATTTCCGCCGTCTCTCTGATACGCTGTCCCAACGCGTAATGCGCGGCAAGAGAAAATCCTGACAGCCCCAGCCTTACAAGCCGGTATTCATTCCAATACTGATTTATAAAATACAACGGAACCATCGTCCCATGGTCAAGCCGCCTGTCCCGCTCTCCTTCTGTCCCCGCAGACAGGTCTCCCGCTTCCGCCAGCTTACAAAGCGTTTCCACGAATTCCGTATCATAGGTTGCCTCCATCTTCACCTGTCCCGCGCCGAATTGTCCGAAATCTCCCTTTGCGCCTTTTCCCGGCGAGATATGGAAATAATCCGCATACATAATCTGATGCGGGGAGATCAAAACGATCGTCTCCGGCTTAAGATCTGCAATCCTGCGGCCGACTTCGTGGTATGCGTCAATCGTATCCTGAATCCTTCTCTCTTCACCTCTGCCGATCTCCGGTATAATCAGCGGAGGATGCGGTACCATAAACGCTCCTGATATCATATCGAATTCTCCTTCCTTACCCCTTTCCGAAAATATATCACATTATTCATAGTACGACAAGAATGAAACCAGATAAGGATAAAAATTAAGTATGTGTTTAAGACGATACGGTTGGGATTATATATGTTGATCTTCTCACAACCGACAGGTTCAATTATTTTCTT
>OFGB01000367.1_pt1 | contig 33300 bp, 31 predicted proteins | sample 1521491 | NCBI WGS metagenome assembly OFGB01 (sample SAMEA3504095, study PRJEB24116) | mouse gut metagenome | biome: mouse gut; feature: mouse-associated habitat; material: faeces | place: Denmark | collected 2011
TTACGGCCGCCTCCCGCCAAAATGCCGAGTCCGCCGAACATATGCCCATGAATGTTTTGTGGTTTTGCGGAAAATGGCTATATTACAACGCAGGAAGCTGCGCAGAAATGGAACATAAGCGCCCGACAAGTCCAAATCCTTTGTAAGAATAATCGTATAGAAGGCGCTGTACAGATCAACAGAATATGGCTGATACCTGCCAATGTCAGCAAACCCACAAACACCTATAAATATCAATCACAGCATAGTTTATAAATTACAATCGCAGTCATAAACAGAGGGAGGGCTGCTGTTTTGAAAAAGAAAGAAGCAAGTGCAAGAATTAAAATCAATCATCTGTTAGAAGAAGCTGGCTGGCGTTTCTTTGATGATGAAAACGGACCTGCAAACATACAGCTGGAACCCAATGTCAAAATGTCCAAAGCTGATTTGACAGGTATGGGCGAAAATTTTGATAAGGTGAAGAATGGCTTTGTGGATTTTCTGCTCCTCGACGATAAAGGTAAGCCTTTTATTGTGCTGGAAGCAAAAGCAGAGGATAAAGATCCCCTGGTCGGCAAGGAGCAAGCCAGAGAATATGCCAAGTCTCTTTATCTCAAGTATGTGATTCTCTCCAACGGAAATCAGCATTATTTCTGGAATATTTACAAGGGAAACCCGCAGCTCATCACGGCTTTTCCCAGCTATGAAAGCATTCGGGAAAGCAAAGCTATGAACGCTGACCCAGCAAAACTATATTCGGAGAAAATTGATTCTGATTATATTTCTGTAATCAAAAATCCTCGATACATGGAGGCGCCCGAGTACATAAACCCGGAAACTCGTCAGCAATTCCTATATGATAATGGACTGCGCTTTCTCCGTCAGTATCAGATCAATGCGCTGAAAGCCTTGCAGGAATCTGTACGACGTGGAAATCAGAGGTTTCTGTTTGAGATGGCAACCGGGACAGGAAAAACTCTCACTTCTGCTGCCGTAATTCGTCTTTTCTTGCGCAGCGGAAATGCGAATCGGGTGCTTTTCCTGGTGGACAGAATCGAGCTTGAAAATCAGGCCAAGAAAAACTTCCAGAACTATCTTGCTCCTGACTATCACACAGTTATCTTCAAGGAGAACATAGATGATTGGCGGAAAGCGGAGGTTGTCGTTTCCACCGTACAAACGCTTATGTTCAACAATAAGTACAAGCGTTTCTTTAAGCCTACCGATTTTTCACTTATCATTGCCGATGAAAGTCATCGTTCCATCAACGGAAACAGCCGTGCCGTATTCGAGTATTTTCTCGGCTATAAGCTGGGATTGACGGCTACCCCCAAAGACTATATCAAAAATATTGATGTAGAAAGACTGAAAGCTACTGATCCACGGGCATGGGAAAAACGGCAACTGCTGGACAGCTATAAAACATTTGGCTGTGAAAGCGGTGACCCAACTTACCGCTATTCGCTTCTGGATGGAGTTCGGGACGGCTATTTGATCAACCCCACAGTAGTGGACGCCAGAACTGATATTACAACAAAACTATTGGCAGATGAAGGTTATGCTGTGATTTCACAAGGGGATGAAGCAGACGAAGAACAAGAAGAAACCTACTTTGCCCGTGACTTTGAAAAGAAGTTTTTCTCCGAAGAAACCAACAAGATGTTTGTCAAAACTTTTATGGACAATGCGCTCCGTGACCCGATTACCGGAGAAATTGGCAAAGGCATCATATTCTGCGTGAGCCGCAAACATGCAGCAAAAATCACACAGCTGTTAAATGTGTATGCAGATATGATGTTCCCCGGCAAATACTGTTCAGATTTTGCCATGCAGATTACATCAGACGTTATGAACGCCCAGACCTATACCATCAACTTCCAGAACAATAATCTAAGCGGAACAACCAGTTTCTTGGAAGGGTATAAATCATCCAAGACCAGAATCTGTGTCACCGTGGGTATGATGACAACCGGGTATGACTGCGAAGATTTGCTGAATATCGGATTACTGCGCCCGTTCTTCTCTCCCACAGACTTTATTCAGATTAAGGGGCGTGGTACACGAAAGCATGATTTCATCTTCAAAGAACGAAACGGCAGTCAGGAAACCGTCCATAAGTACTCCAAGAAAACATTCAAGCTGTTCGATTTCTTTGGAAACTGCGAATATTTTGAAGAAAAGTTTAATTATGATGAGGTCTTAAAGCTGCCCCGCTTCCAAGGCAGCAGCGTGTCGCCAGGTACTCCGCCTGTTGACCCGGATGGATACGAAAACTTTGCTCCTGACCCGCTGAAAACGCTGGTGGAGACCAAAATCGGTGCCGAGGGTATGAAGATTGACCGGATGTACTTTGATAAATTCGAGGAGACTGTCAAAGAAGATCCAGTTGCGAGAGAACAATATGAGCAAGGCAACTATCCCGCTGTCATCCGCTATATTGATGACCACATCATGAATCAGCCCAACGAGTACTACACCTGGGACAAGCTGCGGCGCTCTATTGGCAGTGATCGCCGCATCACAGCCCGGGAAATTCTGGACAAAATCTTTGGTGTCCTGCCCTTCTTTAAGAGCAAAAAGGAATTGGTAGAGGATGAATTTGAGGGATATGCCCTGACACACAGTATTCCGTCAGAAAAGTATGCCGATATAAAAGAGTTCTTTGCCACTTATGTAACAGACAAAGATGTGCGCAGAGCCATCGAAGATCGAAAATTTCAGCTGCTTGGAACAGACATCAGCACATATACCATGGCAGATCTGAAGCATTTGGGGATGGATAGTATGCACAGCGTGGTAGATTACGTTACTGATAACGTAAATGTATCCCGCTTTATGTAGGAGGAAAGGAAATGTTGACATTTGACGTAAAGCGCAAGATCAATACGCTGCGTGATATTCTGGTGGGCAAGGTGCCCGACCCAAAGGCGCAGGTTGAACAGATTACCATTGCGCTTATTTATAAATTCATGGATGACATGGATATAGAAGGTTTGGAATTTGGCGGCTCTCGACAGTTCTTTACGGGTGAATATGAAAAGTATGCTTGGACAGAAATCATGAAGCCGGAAAACAGCGGCCAACAAAGGGCTTTATTCTATGCGGAAGGCATTGAGAAAATGACTACGAACCCCAACCTTCCCCAACTGTTCCGTGATATTTTCCGTGGAGCATATATCCCTTATCGGGACCCGGACACCTTGAATATGTTCCTTAAAGAAGTCAGCGACTTCTCTTATGACAACAGCGAAGATCTGGGCAATGCCTTTGAATATCTGCTGTCCATCATGGGCAGTCAGGGAGATGCCGGTCAGTTCCGCACGCCCCGACACATCATCGACATGATGGTGGAAATCGTAGACCCCAAGAAAAATGAGACCATTCTGGACCCTGCCTGTGGCACAGCCGGTTTTCTGATCAGTGCCTATCGCCACATTCTGGCCCAAAACAAGGATGAGGACGATAAAAGTACACTGACCGCCGATGATCGCAAGCGTTTGTCGGAAAACTTTGCCGGGTACGATATTTCTCCAGATATGGTGCGCCTATCTCGGGTGAACATGTACCTTCACCATTTTACAAAGCCTAAAATCAGCGAATACGATACCTTAACCAGCGAAGAAAAGTGGGATGACTGTTATGATGTTATCCTTGCGAATCCGCCTTTCATGACGCCAAAGGGCGGAATTATGCCCCACAGCCGCTATCTGGTAAAAGCCAAGCGTTCCGAGGTGCTATTTGTAGACTACATTGCTGAGCACCTTAACCCTAATGGACGAGCAGCAATCATTGTTCCTGAGGGCATTATATTCCAGTCCTCGAACGCCTATAAGGAGCTTCGCAAATATTTAGTGAATAATGATCTGTTGTATGCAGTAATCTCACTGCCTGCCGGTGTTTTTAATCCTTATAGCGGAGTCAAAACCAGCATTTTGCTCATTGACAAGCTTTTTTCAAAATTCAAGGATGAAATTCTATTTGTAAAACTGAACAACGATGGATTCGATCTGGGAGCACAGCGTCAACCCAAAAAGGGAAGCGAAATCCCGGAGATTGTTCGCATTGTAAAAAAATACCATGCAGATCTTGACCCGCAAATATCAGATGATGAGATTATCCACCATTCGCTCGTTACCATTGCTACAAAAGAACAGATTGCAGAACAAAACTACATCTTAGTTGGAGAACGATATGCTTCTTCCATTCATACAAATAGTGCTTGGAATATGGCCAAAATTGGGGATGTATGTGAAATAGAACGTGGAGCTTCTCCTCGTCCTATAAATGCATATATTACGGAAGATGAAACGGGAATTAATTGGATAAAAATTGGGGATGGTTCGGATAATTCTTTTTATATTACAGATGCAAAGGAAAAGATAACAACTGAAGGAGCGTCTAAATCCAGATATGTCCATAAAGGAGATTTGATTCTCTCAAACTCTATGAGCTTTGGAAAACCATATATATTAGGGATTGATGGATGCGTTCATGACGGATGGCTGATACTTAGATGCAATACCCAGATGGTTGATCAAAAATATCTATGCTATATACTAGGATCTAACCCCATGATAGCCCAATATAATCGCCTAGCCACAGGTGGAGTAGTAAAGAATTTGAATAGTAATTTGGTTCGAGGTTGCAGCATTCCCCTTCCTCCATTGGGAATTCAAAAAGAGATTGTTGCAGAGCTAGATGGTTACCAGAAAATCATTGATGGTGCCCGGCAAATTGTAGATAATTATAAGCCAACTATCAGAATTAATCCTGCTTGGAAAAAAGCTAAATTAGGTGACATTTGTAATTTGACATATGGTTATACAGACACAGCAAAAGAATCTGGTTCAGCTCGATTTGTGCGCATTACTGACATTGATGAAAAAGGACTGCTCAGAGACGAGAATAAGCGCTATGTTGACTTAATTGAACAGAATAACGCCTTCCTGCTCCACAGAGGAGATTTGCTCGTTGCCAGAACTGGAGCCACCTATGGTAAAACACTATATTTTGATACGGATGAAACAGCCGTATTTGCATCATTCCTAATTAAGCTAGATCTTCCAGAGTACATAGACCATTACTTTTATTGGATTTTTGCGCAAACTCAGAACTATTGGGATCAAGCCAATAAGTTGGTTTCTGGAGGTGCACAACCTCAATTTAATGCTAATGCAATTAAGCAATTAGTAATACCCATTCCACCACTCGATATCCAAAAGTCGATTGTAAAGCAGGCAAGAGAAGAACAGGAAATCATTGATGCAAACAAAAAGCTAATTTCTATTTTTAAGCAAAAAATAGCAGATAAAATTAGTGAGGTCTGGGGGGAATAGCCTATGTATGGTGAAACATTTAAGAACGCTCTATACGGCGCTTTCCAACCGGCCGATGATGAGTTTGATCCTTCGTTCTTGGTTCGCCTTTTGGAGTATTTTCCAACCGATAAAGTGGATATAGGAAATGAATCTTATGACCAATATCTTAGTTTATTATTCTTTGCGTTCATATAACGGACGAGATGACAAGCCAGACTTAGACAATTATGAGAGTGTTTATGGATTTAGCAAAATTCCGGAAAAAGACATTTTTAAAGTGTTTCATGTTATAGAGATGGATGAACAATCTATAACGGACCGTGTCAAATATATCAACCGAAGAGATCAATATGCACATGCAGCAGGAAAAAGAAATCTCTCTACAGAAGAATTGACAAGTTATATTGATGAAGTGACAGCACAAGCAGAGGCTGTGTGACAATAATATAATTGCCACAGCCTCTTTTTGATTAAATCATCTGAAAACGTTTCAGTGCCTCCATAATCGCCGCTTCCTTTTCCGCCGGACACTTTGGTACTTTCGGATTCTCGGATTTGGACAGGTTGTAATTCTGACCAATCTCTAATCCGCACTTTCTTTTGACTTGGGAGATATACAGGCTGGGCACTTTCACATGGTGCTTTTCCCAGACATATGCCTTGATTTCCTCGTAGGTGGCCTTTGTCTCGGCGGCAGCAGCGTCCAACTCATCCAGATCCAGGTCGATCTCTATGGTTCATCCGGTTTTTGTTGGGACAAAAGAACAACCGTCTCCACATTCGCCGTCCAGGGAAACATATCCACGCAGCAGGCCCGAACCACCTTGTAGCCATGCTCCTGAAAAACTTCCAGATCCCTAACGAGACTGGTTGGCTTACAGGAAATGTACACAAGCCTTTCCGGTCTGAACCGAGAGGTAATCTGGAGCAGTGCTTTGGGGTGCATACCGTCCCTGGGAGGGTCCAGGATCACCAAATCCGGCCTCTCTTCCAAGCCTTCCAGCACTTTCAACACATCTCCCGCTATAAAAGTACAATTGCCGATGCCATTCTCCCGGGCATTTTTTTCTGCCGCCAAAACAGCTTCCTCCACAATCTCCACTCCTATAACCCTGCCTGCCGCCGGAGCCGCAATCTGGGCTATGGTTCCCGTACCGCTGTAGAGGTCGAACACAAGCTTGTCCGACGCCTCCTTCAGGCTGCCCTCCGACTCCCCAATGTACTCCCTGACCTTCCCGTACAGCACTTCCGCACCGGCAGAATTGGTCTGGAAAAAGGAAAAAAGTGACACCTTAAACCGAAGCCCCAGAATTTCCTCATGAAAATAATCCTGCCCATAGAGCACATCCGTGCGGTCACTGCGAACCACATCCGCCTGAGAATCGTTGACAATGTGCAGGATCCCTGCAAAACTTCCTTTTAACCTGCCGCTGCTCTGCAGTTCCAGAAGACAGTGCAGGTATCCTTCCAGCAGGCTTTCCTGTGAGGGTGTTCCTTCCTCAACCCCCCAGCCTGAGACAGTCCCCTCCTCCCTGAGAGCTTCCTCCCCCCAGGGATCCTGGGACGTAGTTACCAGCGCCACCAAAATCTGGCCGGTACTCCAAGCTTTCCGCACCAGAAGATGCCTCAGATACCCCCTGTGTGTGAGCCTGTGGAAATGCCTGGCCCCACTATGGGCAAAATACTCCCGCAAACTCCCCAGAATCAGACGGTAATCCTCATCTACAATTCTGCAGTCATCCACAGTGACCACATCGTAAAAACTCCCCCGTTTGTGCATACCCAGAGCCAGAGGGCCGTCCTTGACCTCATCCCCGAAAGTAAACTCCATCTTGTTGCGGTATCCGAAAGCTGCCGGACTTCCCAGGATGCCCTCCCAGTTCCAGGAAGCCTCCTGCCCCTTCAGGCAGCCCTCCAGAAGCCGCCAAACCTGCTGCTCCTTCAGCTTCAGCTGCTCCTCATAGGGCAGGGGCAGATAGACACACCCTCCGCACACACCAAAATGAGAACACGGAGGAACCGTCTCAGAAGGCGCCTTTTCCAACACCTCCAGCAGACGGCCTTCCGCCTTCCCATTCCTCACTTTGTTGACACTGAGTCTGATCTTCTGACCGGGCAGGCTGTTCTTTACAATGACCGGGCCCTCTTCCGTCCGGGCAATACCCTTGCACGGAAAATCCACCCTCTCCACCAAAGCCTCCAACACCTGTCCTTTTTTCATCTGTTTAGTTTTCTCCCTCGTCTACGAAGAAATCATCCTCATCGGCGTCTTCTTCCTCATCCTCAAACTCATCCTCGAAATCATCGTCAAAGTCGTCCAGGTAGCTGGGATTGAAGTGACGGTAAATCGCATAGGCGATGGCTGCCGCTGCAGCGATAATGCCCACCACGGCCAGAACCCAAATCACCACATTGCACTTCTTCTCCTCATCATCCTTTTTTGCCAGGGGCGTCTTTGCCAGCAGGTCGTTCAGCTTTGCCATTTCGATCAAATTCTCCAGTTTATTCATACTGCTACCTCCATGTCGGCAGTTCTGCTGCCTTGTTATTTTGTGAATCAATCAAAACTATTATATCATATTCCCGGGAAAAATACTACAGTCTTTTCAATTTGGCAAAAGAAGCATACATTATTTTTTGTCCGGCTTTGTCAAAATCCACCGTCACCTTATAGTCACGCTCCTCTTTTCCAATGTGCAGAACGCTTCCCTCCCCGTACTTGATGTGGCACACCCTGTCTCCCTCTGCATAGGACAACGCAGCCGGAGCCTGACGGGCCGCTCCCTTGGAGACACCTGCCAGCTGGTTCAGGCTGCCGATTCCCTTGGCGATAAAAGGTTTGTCAGGCTTCGCCGTAGTTCTCTGCCTTGCCACCGCCCTGGGACGAGGATCAAACGGCGCGGCCGCCGGGGCGGCGGGAGCCTCCGGCATCCGGAACTCTTCCCTGCGCCTGGGAGCCGCCCCGGCGCTGTCCAGGAGCTCCCTGGGGATCTCATTGACAAACCTGCTCACCTGGTTGTACTGAGTCTCCCCCCGCACCATCCGCATCCTGGCACAGGTAAGTGTCAGCTCATCCATGGCCCGCGTAATGCCCACATAGGCAAGCCGCCGCTCCTCCTCCAGGTCATCGGAATCCGTGGAACTGATGGACATATAGGAAGGAAAAAGTCCGTCCTCCAGGCCTGCCAGATACACATTGGGGAATTCCAGGCCCTTTGCAGAGTGAAGCGTCATCAAAAGTACCCTGTTGTCATCCTCGGACACATTGTCAATATCCGCCACCAGGGCAACCTCCTCCAAAAACTCCGTCAAATCAGGTTCCTCATGGGAGTCCGTATAGTTCACCGCCTTGGTGATCAGCTCTCCCACATTGGACATTCTGTCCTCCCCGCCGTCCTCGTCATAATCTTTGATATAGTCATCGTACTCCACTATATCTACCACTTTTTGAATCAATTCGGCCACTGTCAACCTGTCCTGCATCCCTCTCAGATCCAGAATCATTTTCACAAAAGCCTGGATCTTCTGGGCCGCCTTGCCCAGACCCGAGATCTGGTCCCACTGCTCCATGGCCTCAAAAAACCCTATGCCCCGCATTCTGGCGTAGTCTTCCACTTTCTCCAGGGTAGCATTTCCCAGCCCCCGCCTGGGCACGTTGATAATGCGCTTCACAGCCACCTCATCCCTGCCGGTGGCGATGGTCTTCAGGTATGCCAGAATATCCTTGATCTCCATGCGGGAGTAGAAATTCGTGCCGCCCACCACATTGTATGGTATGCTCTCCTGAATCATACGTTCCTCCAGCAGACGGGCCTGGGCATTGGTGCGGAAAAGCACTGCGCAGTCTTTGTACTCCGCGCCGCCCTTTCTCACCCTGCCGGCAATGCTCCCGGCGATAAACTCCGCTTCCTCGTATGCACTGTCAAACTGGCGGAAATGAATCTTGCTCCCAGCCCCCCTGGCCGTCCACAGAGACTTGTCCTTTCGCCCCCTATTGTTGCAGATAACCCCATTGGCCGCGTCCAGAATGTACTGGGTGGAACGGTAATTCTGCTCCAGCTTGATGGACACCGCCTCGGGAAAATATTTCTCAAAGTCCAGAATATTGCGGATATTGGCTCCCCGGAACTTATAGATGGACTGGTCATCGTCCCCCACCACACAGAGGTTGCGGTATTTTTCCCCCAGCAGACGCACCAGTTCAAACTGGGCTGTGTTGGTATCCTGGTACTCGTCCACCATAATGTACTGAAAACGCTCCTGGTAGTTGTCCAGCACCTCCGGACAGTCCCGGAACAGTTCCACTGTCTTTACAATAATATCGTCAAAATCCAGGGCGTTGTTCACCTGCAGCGTCTCCTGGTACTCCCGGTACACCCTGGCATAAATGGAGGCGGTATAGTCCCCCGCCGCCTCCTGCTCAAACCGGCTCACTGTCTCCAGCTCATTCTTGGCCGAGGAGATCACCCCCAGAAGGGCCCGCTCCTTGTACACCTTGGGATCCAGGTTCAGTCTTTTCACAATTCCTTTTATCACAGTCTTCTGATCATCACTGTCATAGATGGTAAAACTGTTGTCATACCCGATCCTGTCAATATGCCGGCGAAGAATGCGGACGCAGGCGGAATGGAATGTGGAAACCCACACCTGGCGGGCTCCCTCCCCCACCAGACCGTCCACCCTCTCACGCATCTCCCCGGCTGCCTTGTTGGTAAAGGTGATCGCCAGAATATTCCAGGGGTTCACGCCCATCTGGTCTATGAGGTAGGCAATGCGGTGGGTGAGAACACGGGTCTTGCCGCTCCCCGCACCCGCCAGAAGCAGCAGCGGCCCCTCTGTGTGCATTACCGCCGCCTTCTGCTCCCTGTTTAATGTGTCGTATATGCTCATGTAACCCCTCTCTCAGAAACCGCCGGAAAACAGCAGCATTTTCTTAACTTCTTCCACCGCCTACCTGACTCTGTCTTTTTCGTCAAAGACATCCCCGCACTCCGGGCAGAACTTGGGAGGATGCGCCGGGTCCTCCGGCTCCCACCCACATTTATCACACCGATACAAAGGCGCTCCTTCAGGCTTCCTGGTACCGCAGTTGGTGCAGAAATTCCCCTGGTTCACCGCGCCGCAGCCGCAGGTCCACCCTGCCTCTGCAGGTTTGGGGCTCCCGCACTCCATACAGAATTTTCCCCTGTTGTCGGCATGTCCGCACCGGCATGTCCACCCCGGCACAGCCGCCTGTGCTCTCTGAGAAGCCTGAGCATTCCCCTGCCCCTGGGCTGCTCCCATGGCGTAGAGGCTCTGGGCATTCATGCCCCCTGCCATATTGGCCATATTCATGCCTGCAAAGGCTACCATGGGCCCCGCCGCCGTATTGGATGCCGCCGCCTTCATAGCCTCCGCCTGAGCTCCCGCCAAAGTGGCTGGCCTGCGCGCTTACCAGATGGGCTGCCGCCATATTGGGATTGCGCAGAACCGCACTGGTCTGAAGCTCGCTGATCTTCTTTGCCGTCTCCTCCGGCATGGAAGGGGGATTCATGGTCATGCTCACCACCACAATACCCCGGAGTTTCTCCCACTTTTCCGAGAGTTCCCCGTTCACCGCCTCCACCAGTTCTGTCACATGGCCCGGAATGTCGGACACTCTCACCCGCAGCCGGCTGATCCTGGCCAGGGCAGGCTGCATGGCCGTCAGAAGCTCCGCTTTCATCTGTCCCTGGATCTGACTGCGGCTGTAGCTCTCCGCCACATTCCCGCACACATTCTGATAAAAAAGCAGCGGATCGGCGATCCGGAAGGAATAGGATCCGTTGCACCGGATGCTCACATCCATGTCCAGGCCGATATTGTCGTCAATATAACGGAACGGAATCGGGGTGGCCGTGCCGTAGAGATTGTCCATGATCTCTTTAATATTGAAAAAATACACCCTCTGATCCTTGCCGGCACTGCCGCCGAAAGTAAAACGCTTCCCCAGTGTCTTAAAAGTCTCCTTAATGTTCTGGCCCAGATCCCCGTAAAAAAGGCTGGGCTCCGTGGAGGAATCGTAGACAAACTCCCCCGGCTGGGCACAGAATTCCACTATGGCTCCCTGCTCCACAATGATCATACACTGTCCTTCATTGACAGCCACGATGGAACCGTTGGAGATCACATTGTCCGATCCCTTGTTGCTGCCCCGGCCGGAGACCCGTTTCCGGCCCCGGGCCACCAGTATGTCATTGGACAGAGCATCGCAGTAAAAATACTCCCTCCACTGATCTGCCATCAGGGAACCGATGGCATCTTTTGCCGCTCTGATCAATCCCATTACGCTTATCCTCCGCTTCTAAAATAAATCCTAACACTATATATCCTAATATTTTATCAGAATTTTCCTTTTCCCTCAACTGCTTTTTACGGAAAATTTTCAGGGGTCTTTTTGCGAAAAAGCTCTTCCCTGCCGGAAACAGAACAGGAGTCCCGCTCCTTGGCCGGCGCAGGACTCCTGTTCTGTCTCTACCATTAGGAGGCCTTCCCCTACTGGGCCGCTTCTTTTGCAAACTCCGTAGTCACAAGATCACTGTAGGGCACTCTCTCTTTCAATACGCCTGAATCTTCCAGAATATTCTGAAGCAGCGTGAAGGAAGACTCCTCAAATATCAGGTTTTCCTTCCAGGTGTCCTGCTTGTGGTAGCGCTCTACAATGGTGGTGAGGGTTTCCATGTCTGTCTCCGGGAACTGGGGTGCGATCACTTTGGCAATCTCCTCCGGAGTATGACTTTGCACATAGTCCATTCCTCTCTGCAGAGCATTGGTAAAGGCCTGAACTGTCTCCTTGTTCTCCTCCAGATAGCTCTTCCTGGCTGAAAAAGAAGTGTATGGCACATACCCCGAATCCTCCCCCAGGGATGCCACCACATACCCCTCTCCCTTCTGTTCCAGGGATGTAGCGTGAGGTTCAAATTCCACCGTAAAATCTCCCTGCCCACCGGAGAAAGCTGCTGCCGTGGATCCAAAGTCAATACTCTGGTCAATCATCACATCCGCCTTGGGGTCAATGCCGTTCTTCACAAGAATGTACTCGAACACCATCTCGGGCATACCGCCCGCCCTGCCGCCGAGCACATCCTTTCCCTTGAGCATATCCCAGGAAAAACCTTCAATGGGCTCCCTGGACACAAGGAAATTTCCTGCCCGCTGGGTCAGCTGTGCGAAGTTTACCACATAGTCCTCTGTTCCTCCGGCATAGGTATATACGGTACTTTCACAACCCATGAAGCCTATGTCCGCTTCGCCGGTGAGCACTGCCGTCATGGTCTTGTCGGCGCCGAAGCCAGTCACCAGGGTCAGATCAATGCCCTCCTCCTCAAAATACCCTTCCTCAATGGCCACATACATGGGCGCATAAAAAATGGAGTGGGCCACCTCATTCAACACAACCTTGGACTTGCCGCCCTCCTCCTTGTTCCCACTGTCTCCGCACCCGGTCATAACAGCCGCTGCCGTCAGCACCGCCATGCCTGCTGCTGCAGCCCTTTTTAGGGAAAACTTCTTCATACCAGCCTCCGTTTTTCAATATTCTATCAGATATGCTATTCTGCAGTTTATCTGATAAACTATCATATGAAACGCAGCCTGCAATTGTTCCACAAAAAGAAAGCAGGGCTGAAAAACACCCCTGCAGCCCTGCTACTCCGACTCCCCGGTCCTGTCCTCCCCCTGGTCTCCCCGACGGCTCTTCTTCTCCGTCCTTTTGTTCTTCCCCGTGAGGACAAATTCATCGATCATCTTCTCAATCATGAGTTTTTTCAGGTACACATCAAATCCCAGGACACAGATAAAAGCAAATTTCCGCAGAAAGTCCGCATCCTCCTCCGGAGCATCCTTGAAAGTCTCCTGTGCCATCCTGTATTTTTCCGTCACATCCGCCTTCATAGCCTGGATCTGTCCCTCCTCCATGCTGAAAGCCTCCCGGTAGACGCTCTCCAGGTTGAACTCTTTCCCATTGCGGAAAAAACGCTCTGTCACCGGTCCCAGAAGAGCCTGAATGTCGTTGATGGACAGAATCCCCTTATAATAGTAAATAAATATCAGAAGAAGCACATGTTCCTTGGAATATTTCTTTCTCACAGGGGGCGGCAGCAGATTATTCTTTGCATAATTGTTAATCATTGTCTTTGTCAGGATCTTGTCCTCTTCCGGGTATCTTGATGTAGGACGCAGCCTGCTGTCCATAAAAGTTGTCACCTGATCCATGTACAGGTCTATCCCAGGCACATCTTCAGGACTGATATACTGCACCCGGTCCAGGCTTGCCAATATACTGTTCAGCAGATCATCATTGTCAATCGTCATGTAAACTTACCTCATTTCCGCATGTGTGCTTGTCCTGGCTCTATTATATAGTAACTAATACTACATAGCAAGAAATATTTGCAAAATATAATTTCATCCCGGTTCTTTACTTGACAACTTTCATGTGTTAAAATAAAAAGAATAATTTGTCTGCGAGGTATACTCCAATGAACAAAAAAATCAAAACAGAATCTCTTGACTTCCTCTTTGACGCCATTCTTTGCCTGAAAGACCGCCAGGAATGCCAGCTTTTTTTCCAGGATATCTGTACCGTCAACGAGCTTCTTTCGCTCTCCCAGAGATTTGAAGTGGCGGCAATGCTCAGGGAACGCCGCACCTATCTGGAGATCGCGGAGAAAACCGGCGCCTCCACTGCCACCATCAGCCGGGTCAACCGGTCACTGAACTATGGCAACGGCAGCTATGACCTTGTCTTTGAGCGCATGCAGCAGAAACCTGAAGCATGACAGGCATGGATCCAAAGTATCCTTCCGCAATTCAGAATCTTTTTACTGCCGGGCAAAAAGGCAGGAATGCCACAGAATTGGCAGACCTGCCTTCAAACCGCACCAGCGGTATGTATTCCCTCCATTTTATTCACTCTGAAACCGACACGGATTCGGATTCAGCCTCACCGGGAGCCGACTCCAGTCCCTTCAAAGCCTCAGAAACCGCCATCTTTGCCGATTTTTTTCCGTCCTTCAGAGTTCTTCCGCTGAGCTTGGGCCTTTTGCTGCCGTCCTGATTCATGTTACAGCTTCCCTGGAATATAGCTTTCTCATCAATCACAAGACCATTTGTAACAATGTCTCCTATCAGTCTGGCAGTGGAAGTAAGCTCCACCTTCTCGGGCACATTCAGATTACCGTAAATCTCCCCTCCGATAATTACTCTCTTGGCATCTATGTTACCGTTAATGCAACCGGATGCTCCTACGATCACCGTGTCCGTCACCACCACATTCCCATTCACTGTACCATCAATCCTGATGACGCCGCTGGCAGAAAAATCGCCGTTACACTCTGCGCCCATTCCGATAATGGTCGTAATCTGCAGTTCATTCCTTTTCATCTCTACACCTCCCTGCCCGCTAAATGGGCATCCAATCAACAACCTGAAAACATACTATTTTCAAGCTTTCACTTGATCGACGACCTGAAAGCACAATATCCCCACGCCGGTTCCCTCTCCGGGTCAGCCGCTGATGGCAAGCATCTCCATGGGATTCACATACACGCCGTCTTTCATCATCTGGTAGCCCAGCCTGCTGTTCTCACCTGTGACCAGGATCAGCGTGTTTCCCTGTGTGACCGTCTCCCCCTGTTTCACCTTCACATCACCCTGGCCCCTGTACACCGTGGTATAACCGTTGCCGTGGTCAACCCAGATATTGTTGCCGTACTCAGGATCTTCCGTTACCACCATAACAGTCCCGCTGGCCGTGGCAACAATCAGGGAGCCTGTCTCTGCAGGAAAAACACAGATAGGATCCCCCTCAGTGCCCTCTTCCATGGTCCTGGCCCCTTTCAACGGAACCTTTGTAGGCATGTACTGTTCGCTCAGCTGTTCGGACAGCACCAGCTCATTCTGGACCTTCTGAGCCACAGTCTCGCTGAGGATCTGAATATTTTCATTCAGACTGTCAATCTCCTCATTCAGGACAGTTATCTGCTGCTCCAGCTGGGCCTTCTCCTGCTCCATGCCGCTGATAACATCATCCCGCTCCGAAGTTTTTTCCCTTGCTGCATCCCAGATATCCTTCTCATAGAATAAGTATCCAATCAATGCCCCCACAAATATGCACACAATGATGATAATTGTCTGCAGCATCCAGGGACGGATGCGGAACTGCTTCATCCGGATATCCGCAGCATCGGATGTAACGATCACTACATGGCTGTTTTTACGCTTATGTCTGTTACGTCCCATATTAGTCACCTCCGGTAACTTGATGTTATTTTACCATAAAAGGGCTTTCATATCAACGATAATCTGACTCTTTTGTAAGATTTACACAAAATTACATTGATTTCCAGCGAATATGATTTCAATTTTTGTGCATATTAACCATGTATACCTGATTTAACCCGATGCCTGACTGAGCAAAAACGTAATTAAAACCATTTTCCTCTCTACAGAGATCTGCAGATCTCCATAACACGTTTCCAGGAAAGAGGGCCTCCAAACAAATCCAAAGCACTGCCTATGGTGACATTCAGACGGCCCTGTCCCAGGAAATGGAGACGTTCCAGATCGGCATAACTGTGAACACCTCCCGCATATGTTACCGGACACTTTCCCCACTGTCCCAGCAGCGCCGCCAGCGGTTCCTCAATGCCCCCCGCCTGTCCTTCCACATCCACGGCATGTACCAGAAATTCATCGCAGTAAACGGCCAGCCGATCCAGAAGAGATGCCTCCACCTTTACCTGGGTGAGTTTCTGCCATCGGTCTGTCGCCACCAGATATCCCTCCGCCGTCCTTCTGCAGCTCAGATCCAGCACAAGATGTTCCTTCCCCACAGCATCCCTGAGCTGTTCCAGCCTGTCAAAGCGGATCTCCCCGTCCCTGAAGGCATAGGAAGTGACGATCACATGGGACGCTCCTGCCTGAAGAAAACCTGCCGCGTTCTCCGGGGTGATGCCTCCACCAACCTGAAGTCCTCCCGGATAAACCCCCAGAGCCTCGTCAGCCTGTTTCCTTGTGGCTTCATAATAGGCGCTCCCCTCCGGATTCAGCAGGATCACATGCCCACCCCGGATGCCGGCTTCACGATACAGCCCTGCATAATAAGCAGCGTTCTGTTCTGAGACAAAATTCTCCCTGGCCTGATCCTCCCTGTCGGTTAAACTTTCCCCTACAATCTGTTTTACTCTGCCGTTGTGAATGTCAATACATGGCCTGAATTCCATTTTGCACTCCTGTCCCTGGACATGTCATAGTATGCCCAAATATCCTTCCCCTGTTTCTCCATAATCTATTTTCCTATTTTATGAATTTTGAATAAATCTCGCTGAAAACCACATACTATTGGCAGATCAGCCCTATCGCACAGCCGTGCCGGTTGGTCTATAGCTTATGCGCAATAATATGGGCAGGGTGATTTCCGCCTTTCCCGATTCTTATGCCCGCCTCAGCGGGAGATGGGAGTTATTATGAAAAAACCAAAGGTTTTCGCTGGCGTCAGAAAGCTTCTGGCCGTAAGCCTGGCGCTGGCCTGCGTCTTTATTGTAACGGCCTGCACAAACAATGATAAAAATAACGGAGATCCGGACAGTATGGCCGGAAACAGTTCCGGCACCGAGTCAGGACCTGGTTCCGGAGCCGCAGACGGCAGCAGTGTCACCGGCACAGGGGGCGCAGCCCAGGGTGACGATGATTCTCTGGTAGATAATGTCGAAGACGGACTCACCAACGTGGTGGACGATGTGGCCGACGGCGTAGAAGATTTCACGGATGACCTCACAGGAAACGGTGACAACAACCCTGGATCTGGCAGCAGCAACGGCAACTCTGACCTTTCTGATGGAACTAACAACAATGGCACTGGCTCCACTGGCACCAACAATGGCAGCACGACAAATGGCACCGACAGCTCCAACGGCAGCACCACAAACGGCACTGGCAGTTCCAATGGCAACTCTGTAAACGGCACCGACAGTTCCACCGGCAGCTCTGTAAACGGCGCCGGCAGTTCTTCTAATGGAGGAAACACCGGCAGAAGTTCTATGAATGGCACCGGCAGAAGTATTGGCTCTACTGGCACAGGAACTGGCAGCCGCACTTCAGGCGCCACATCCAGTCCCAGCCCTGCAGGCACAGGCAGAACCAGCTCCGGCGGTGCAGCAAACAGCAATCCCGCCGGTATGGGCACCAACGGCAGCCGCACCTATAATATGGGCGGTACCAGCGGCACCGGCATGGGCGGCACCTTCTCCACAGGTGCGGGCAATACTGCCGGCACAAACAGTTTCGGCACTGTAAACGGTCCCTTAGTACAATAATCCTCTGTCTCAGGTGCCGGCTCCTTCACGGAGACCAGCACCTGAGATTTTTGCATGGAAACCAATCGAAAGCCTCCTTTACGACTCCATAATAGCGCCGTTCCTGTAGGCTTCCAACAACTCTTCCAGACAGTGAATCTGTTCCCGGATCTGTCCTCCGATATCCGTGTCCGCCACAAATTTCCTGCGGGTAAATGTCTCCACCTGGATAGAATGAGAAAACAGATCCGACTCGTTCTCTATCACATCCCTGGCCGACTGAAAAGGCTCATGGGCCGCCAGATGCATCCCTCTGGAATTACAAACCAGGGTATAGCCTGCAATTCCCGTTTTTTTCTGATATGCCTTGGAAAAACCACCGTCTATGATCAGTAATTTTCCGCCGCATTTGATGGGAGATTCCCCGTGGATCTGTTCCACCGGCACATGCCCGTTCACAATATGCGCCTCAGGACTGTCCAGGGCAAATTCCCGAAGGATACGGTCCACCGTCTCTTCTTTCTCCAGAAGCCGGTAATAACTGTTTTTCTTCTCTTTGTGAGTCTCTTTTTCCTCTATGAAATATCTCTCAAAAGTGGCCATTTTTTCTTTTCCAAACACAGGAGACCCCTTCCCGGCCCAGATGTACCACATGATATCCTGACCTGCAGCCCTCTCTCCACCGTCCTTGGCATAATAACCCCTTCTGGCATAATGCTCCAGAATATCATAGAGCGCTTTGCCCTGATATCTCTTTCCATAGATTTCCACACTGGAAAAACTTCCATCCTCATTCAGAGGGACGCACCCATGGTACAACAGGTTGCCATTGTAGACCTTGTAAAGACTTCCCTTGGAATAGAGGAAACGCACATGGCGCTGTAGTTTCTCACAGCGAAGAAACGCCTGCTGCAGGCGCTGCATCACTTTGGCCTCTTCCTCCGTGAGCTCGTAAGGGCTGGCAGGATCCACCGTGGGCAGGTACATATCCCTCATGGCATACTCTCTCCCCTCCACCCAAACCGTCCCTTTCTCATAGTCAACTTTATCCAGAAGAAGCCGATCCTCCATGTGGAATTCCGGATGCCTCCGCACCAGCTGTCCCTCCAGCTTGAACTGAATCACCGCTATGGCCTTGTGCATCTTTGTGTCAAGGGTCAGATCCTTTGTGTTGTAGTCTGTGTTATACCGGATAGAAAACACGCCCCCGTCCCCATCCTCCCCATAGGCCTCCATGGCAAAAGCCGCCAGGGGCAGCAGATTGATGCCGTACCCGTCCTCCAGGGTTCCCAGGTTGCCGTACAGGGCAGCCATGCGGACCACATTGGCAATGCAGGCCAGATGCCCGCTGGCAGCTCCCATCCACACCACATCATGATTTCCCCACTGTATATCTACAGAATGATAGTCACAAAGAGTGTCCATGATCACATGGGGCCCGGGCCCTCTGTCATAGATATCCCCCACAATGTGAAGATGGTCTATCACCAGACACTGTATCAGCTCACTTAAAGCCGTGATAAACTGGGGAGCGCGCCCGATCCGGATAATGGTATGGAGGATTTCATTGTAGTATGCCTCTTTGTCGTGAATCTCTTCCTTCTCCGTAATCAGTTCCTCTATGACATAGGCAAAATCAGGAGGCAGCGCCTTGCGCACCTTGGAGCGTGTATATTTTGACGATACACGTTTGATCATCTGCACCAGTCTGTGGAGGGATATCTTGTACCAGTCCTCAAGATTTTCCTCCTCCCTGACAACAAGCTCCAGTTTTTCCTCCGGGTAGTAAATCAGAGTGGCCAGGCTCCTTTTGTCCCTGCTGCTGATGGTATTCCCGAACTCTTCGTCAATCTTTTTCCGCACTGAACCGGATCCGTTTTTCAGCACATGGTTGAACTGCTCGTACTCCCCGTGGATATCTGTCAGAAAATGCTCCGTTCCTTTGGGCAGGTTCATAATGGACTGCAGGTTGATGATCTCCGTGGATGCAGCCGCAATATTCCGGTACTGCTTTGCCAGCACCTTCAAAACCCTGCTGTCACTTTCGCTCATATTTTTTTCCTCTCCTGGACCCCCGGAGTGAAACTAATGCTCCACCCTGGTCATCTGGATCACATCTTCCATATTGTAAAGGCCGCTCTTCTTTCCCGCCAGGAATTTTGCCGCCGTAATAGCGCCCTGTCCAAAGGCGGTCTTGGAATATGCCCTGTGGGAGAAAGTCACCACCTCGTCCGGACCGGCAAAAATCACGTCATGATCTCCCACAATGGTTCCTCCCCGGACCACACTGATACCGATCTCCTTCCTGGGGCGCGCCTGCTTCCTGCTGCTCCTGTCGTAGACATACTCATAAGGGTTTTCCAACACCTCATTCACCGCATTGGCCAGGGCCAGGGCCGTGCCGCTGGGCGCATCCACCTTCTGGCTGTGATGCTTTTCCACAATCTCAATATCATATCCTGCAGGAGCCAGAATGGTTGCCGCATTTTTCAGCAGCTTAAACAGCAGGTTTACTCCCAGGAGCATGTTGGCCGAATGGAGAATCGCCGTGCTCTGGGAGGCCTCCTCCACCTTCTTCTTCTGCTCCTCCGACAGACCCGTGGTGCAGAGCACGCAGGGCAGCTTTTTCTCCACACAGTACTCCAGCACACTGTCCACGGCGGAAGCGATGGAAAAGTCAATCAGGCAGTCCGCCCTCACATCACACTCACTGATTTTATTGAAGACGGGATAGGGATTGTGTCCGTCATCCCGCAGATCCACTCCGGCCACCAGTCTGGCATCCTTATCCTCCGCCAACAGTCCGCTGATGGCCTGGCCCATTTTTCCGTTACATCCATGCATAATGATTCTTACCATAATCGTCTCTCCTGTACTATGTAGTGTGATATCCTGTCCCGTTCCCGCTGTCTGCCAAAACAAAGATTTCCTGCTCCCATCAGCATTGCCCGGTTAGAAATGATTTTCAGATATGCAAACATCCCACCCCCGTTCAAGGGTGGGACACGCAGCCCCGCCGCCTGGGAGCCGTCACATATATGTGCCCTGCCGGGTCAATCCTGGAGCTGTCACAGTATTCCATAAGCTTTCATGGCATTTTCCAGACGCTGCATGTTGGAGGGCTCCATGGGGGTCAGCGGCATCCGCAGCGCCCCGGAGCACTTGCCCATAAGGTTCAGCGCTGCCTTCACAGGAATGGGATTGACCTCGCAGAACAGAGCCTGGCACAGCTCAATGGCCTCCAGCTGCATCCTGCGGCTGCCTTCCACATCCCCGTCAAAAAATTTCTGGCAGATTTCGTGAGTCTGGGCCGGAGCCACATTGGCCAGAACAGAGATAACCCCCAGTCCTCCCAACGCCATAATGGGCACTATCTGATCGTCATTGCCCGAATAAATGTCTACTTTTCCGTCCGCCAGCGCCGCCAGAGAGGCAATCTGGGTGATATTGCCGCTGGCCTCCTTGACTCCCACGATATTCTCCATATCCTGGCACAGTTTCACCACTGTCTCCGGCAGAATATTGCACCCTGTCCTGCTGGGCACATTATAGAGCAGAATGGGAAGATCCACCGCCTCCGCCACCGCCCTGAAATGTGCATAAAGCCCCTTCTGCGTGGCCTTATTGTAGTAGGGACTCACCAGAAGCAGGCCGTCCGCCCCTGCACTCTGGGCCTCTTTGGAGAGGTAGACCGCCGTCTCCGTACAGTTGGAGCCTGTGCCCGCCACCACGGGAATCCGTCCCGCCACTGTCTCCACGCAGTATTTTATCACATCCAGATGTTCCTCATGGGTCAGCGTAGACGCCTCACCCGTAGTGCCGCAGACAATAATGGCATCTGTTCCGTTTGCGGCCTGGAACTCGATCAGCTCTGCAAACTGTTCGTAATCGACCGCGCCGTCTTCATGCATAGGTGTGACGATGGCCACACCTGAGCCCCTAAAAATAGACATCTCTTCTCCTCCGCATTAAAGAACTGTCTCCAAATAGCCGATACAAATACTGTGTACGCCAGCTTACAGCCCTTTCCCTGTTTTCCCGGGATTGCATAAAACAGACCGTATCCGTTATTTTCAGACAATTCCAAAAAATAGTATCGCCGACACAAATGCGCCGGCGAGTGAATCCTACAGGATGCGTCCAGACAGCACCGGCCTGCCCGCACACCTGCAGCCGCATCGCTTTTGACGCTCTAAGTCTTACAAAATCCATGCTATCATAAATGCATTTATGCTGTCAATGCATTTATTCCCAAACCTTGAATTTTGCCGTCTCTATTTTAGAGACCTCGTCCGCAAGAATACAGATTTCGTCGCTGAGCTTGATCCCGGTGAGAATGATGTCGGTTTCCTCCCGGCATTCCAGCATGGCCTTTAAGTCGTCTACCGACACAATATTCTTCTCCAACAGCCCCAGGATCTCATCCAGGATCAACAGGTCGCATTCTCCCGTGGCGAGAACTTTTTTTGCGAAGTTCACCCCGTTTTTGATATTGACAATCTCCTCCTTTTTTTTCGCTTCGGGAAGCTCTGCGAAATTTCCGTCGGATTTCTCGAACCGGAACAGCTTAATCTCCGGCTCAATTCTCCTCAGAAAATCCGAATCCTCCACTCCCTTCCCTTTCAGGAACTGGATGATTACCACACATTTCCCTTCTATAGCAGCCTGCAGGGCTCTGCCCAGCGCTGCCGGTGACTTTCCCCTGCCGTCCCCTGCATAAATATGAATCAATCCCTTTTTCATACCGCACCTCATTTCATCTGCAAAAGAAAGCGCAGCCAGACAGGCCTCCGCCATGGTCCACGGCACCTGGCGGCCTGCATTCTGCCCAGCCTGCTAAAACTACATTCCCAGAATACCATACTTTTTCAGATTTGGCAAACTTTTCTTTTTCAGGCACGGTCTGCCCGGGCTTTGAATCCACTATTCCTCGCTTCCTTCAACCAGTTCCAGCTTACTCACGGACACTTCAAAGGCCACTCTCTTCTCCACATTCTCCTCATCCAGCTTTTTCATGTACTCCCGGCTCTGGATCCTTCCCCAGATGGCACAGCGCTCTCCCACTTTGAAATTATTGGCGTACCGGGCGTTCCTGCCCCAGCAGATGCAGGGTATGTAATCAGATTTTCCGTAAGGACGGTTCACCGCCAGCAGCAGATCCGCAATCTCCCTGCCCAGGGGCGTTTTCCTGTAGATGGGCTCCTTGCAGATATAGCCGTCCAGAAAAATCTGGTTGGTCTTGGAACTCTCCTCCAGCTCACAGGCAAAGTTTACCTCCCTGGCAAACACGGAAAGCACCAGCCTGTTCTTGCGCTCCTCATGACGGTTGTAAGAGCGGAACTGGCCGTTTACGCAGATCAACTCGCCCGTGTAATCCGTCCCCACATCCATCAGCCGCTCGGAAACCATAATCGGGATAATGTCATAGCTCTCGCTGAGACGCTTGCAGCGCACATCCATCATGTAGAAGCCTTCTCCGAAAATCTCGTGGCTGAAGCTGAAGCCACTGACAATCTCTCCCATAATAGTCACCTGGTTGTTTTCAATTACCTTATCTGTCATTTTCGTTCTCCCTTCTTACTTTTAAGACTTTTTCCGGTAACACCTCCAGGGGGACAAAACTCCCTTGGATGGATACTACTATTTATACAATATAAACCAATATTTTAGAACCCTTTCTCATCGCGCTATTCGTCAAAATTTTTAAAAATTTAATTTATTACCATTTTTATTCCTATGTAAAACTGTAAAAAAAATTCCGTGCCTCCCATTAAGCCTTGCGTCTGCCGGGAAATAATGCTATACTGTAGCAGTTTGAGATTTTTTAAAAAAACCCATCGACAATTAATGACAAGTCATACACAGCGGCTGTTTTTTTCCGGCATAATTCCCGTCGGAACACAGCACGGAAACGAGGTAAATCAACATGAGACAGAAACGAGAAGATGTACGGAATGTGGCCATTATCGCACATGTGGATCACGGCAAGACTACTCTGGTGGATGAGCTTTTGAAACAGAGCGGCGTATTTCGGGCCGGCCAGGATGTGGCCGAACGGGTCATGGATTCCAACGATATAGAGCGCGAGCGGGGCATCACCATCCTTTCCAAAAATACCGCAGTCATGTATAAAGACACCAAGATCAATATCGTGGACACTCCCGGGCACGCCGATTTCGGCGGCGAAGTGGAGCGGGTGCTGAAGATGGTGAACGGGGTCATCCTGGTGGTGGACGCCTTTGAGGGCGCCATGCCCCAGACTAAATTTGTGCTCCGGAAAGCCCTGGAGCTGAAGCTGCCCGTCATCGCCTGCATCAACAAAATTGACCGGCCGGAGGCCAGACCCCAGGAGGTGGAGGAGGAAGTTCTGGAACTTTTCCTGGAGCTGGATGCGGATGATTCTCAGCTGGACTGCCCTTTTGTCTACGCCTCCGCCAAGGCAGGAATTGCCTCCCTGGATCCCGCGGCTGAGGGCACAAGCATGGAGCCTTTGTTTGAGACCATCTTAAACTATATCCCCGCCCCGGAAGGAGACCCGGAGGAAGGCACCCAGGTTCTCATCAGCACCATCGACTATAATGAATATGTGGGCCGCATCGGAATAGGGAAAGTGGATAGCGGTACCCTGAAGGTAAATCAGGACGTGGTTATCTGCAACCACCATGACTCTGAAAAACAGAGCCGTGTCAAGGTGAGCAAGCTCTATGAGTTTAACGGCCTGAACAAAGTGGAAGTGAAGGAAGCACAGATTGGTTCCATTGTGGCCATATCCGGGATCTCCGACATCCATATCGGCGACACCCTCTGCTCCCCGGACCATATTGAGCCCATTCCCTTCCAGAAGATCAGCGAACCCACCATCGCCATGCAGTTCATGGTCAACGACTCCCCTCTGGCCGGGCAGGAAGGAAAATATGTCACCAGCCGGCACATTCGGGACAGGCTCTTCCGGGAGCTGAACACGGACGTGTCCCTGCGGGTGGAGGAGACCGAATCCACAGAGCGCTTTAAAGTGTCCGGGCGGGGAGAGCTGCACCTGTCCGTGCTGATTGAGACCATGCGCAGGGAAGGATATGAGTTTGCTGTAAGCAAGGCAGAAGTCCTCTACCACACCGATGAGGAAGGAAAGCGCACGGAACCCATGGAACTGGCCTATGTGGACGTTCCCAATGATTTCGCCGGCGCCGTCATCGAGAAACTGGGCCAGCGGAAGGGGGAGCTTCGGAACATGGGAAGCATCTCCGGCGGAACCTGCACCAGGCTGGAATTCTCCATCCCTGCCAGAGGACTCATCGGCTACCGGGGCGAATTCCTCACGGACACCAGGGGCAACGGTATTCTGAACACTGTCTTTGACGGTTACGCTCCCTACAAGGGGGATATCCAGTACAGAAGGCAGGGCTCCCTGATCGCCTTTGAGGCCGGCGAAGCCATCACCTACGGCCTGTTCAACGCCCAGGAACGAGGAGTCCTGTTCATCAGCCCGGGCCAGAAGGTCTACGCCGGGATGGTAGTGGGGCAGACAGGGCGCAGCGAAGACATTGAGGTGAATGTGTGCAAGAAAAAGCAGCTCACCAACACCCGTTCCTCCAGCGCTGACGAGGCTCTGCGCCTGGTGCCTCCCAGGATCCTTTCCATGGAGCAGGCACTGGACTTTATCGACACGGACGAGCTTCTGGAAGTTACTCCTTCCAGTCTTCGGATCCGCAAGAAAATCCTGGACTCCACCCTCCGCAAGCGCGCCGCCCAGCGGAAATAGACCAATGCAGGGTCAGGGATTTCCCCGTGAGGGCTCTCCCTGCTTTTCCAGATATGAGTCAAACTCGGCTTTCAGTTCCAAAAAAGCGCTTCTATTGTCAAAGTGCTCCCCCAAGCTTCCGCCAGGATTACGGCGGAAGCTCCCCAGCCACTTTTTTAAGGCGTCATCCTCATCCTGCTTCACGGCATACCCTGCCAGGGCCACCATCACCGGCCTGTACTCCCGGGATCGCAGGGGAGAAGCCGGATCCCGGATTGCCTGTTCCACATCCTCCGCAATAAGCTCATACAACTCCAAATCCTCTTTTTCCACCTCCTCCGCTCCCCCGTAGCAGCGCAGAAGGGCTGCGGCGTCCATGCTCTCCAAGTTTATCTCTGGCGCTCTGGCCTGGAGATTCCTTCCCCGGTTCTACTCCGGCTCCCCTGCCTGAAGGCAGAGATACCTGAAAGAATGCTACCATCAAAGTTACAAGTCCCCGGATCTTGTTCTGCACCACTGCCCTGTCCCTTGTGTTCTTGCTCCGGTACACCTCCGCAAAGGGCCTGCCGCCCACCTTCAGCTCTTCCAGAGATGTCTTAAAGTAAAGGACAAACTCCCGGAACCTTCCCTCCGGCATTCCCAAGGTCCTGAAACGGTCAAACACCGCAAACCAGACTGCAGAGTTGGTGGTGGTGAACACTTCTTTCAGCTCCCTGTCCATAATACCACAGAGCCTGTCCAGACTGTCCTGCAGGTTCCGGAACATCTCCCCGGAAGCATGCCGGTTTACATACTCATAGGAGTCCTGGGGCTTCTTTTTCCAGTCCTCCAGGAAATACATGGTCATGATGCTCTCCACCACAATCCGGTCTATATCTCCTTTGGCTCTGTTTTTTTCGGTATATCTGCCCAGGTTTTCAGTAAAAAAAGGGATGCATGTCAGAGATACTCTTGATCTTCTCTGCCATGTCCACACTCATCCCGGTGAACTCATACTGATTTTTGTTCATCCCCTCCTGGTTGTTGTAATTTCGTATGTGATAGGCGATCTGCTCATCGGAGCAGTTAAAAAATGTGGTCACATTGACATTAAATTTATTAAATCTTGCCTTCAGATAATCCGGAAGTTCGGAAAATTTCTTTCCCAGCACATTGAACACCTTCAGCTCCGACTTCGCGTCGCCGTCCTCGTCCAACACCACATTCCCCTTCTCATCATAGACATAGTCCCTGTAGGGTATCTCATAGAATTCCGCGCCCTCCGGCCGGATCACATCCCCGTCCCCTCTGTAAAGCTCCGAATAGGACAGTCTCTGAAGCCCGTCAATCAGATGGGATTTCTTCTTGCCGTTCACCATCTGCTCACAGATCACAATCTCCGGCACCGGCTGCCCATTCAGCACCCTGGTCAGAAATTTATTCTTCTGCCGCTGGGTCCACTGATAGGGCTTCCGCTGCAGAATGTGTTTCCGGTTGAGTTTTCCATCCTTCATGTCGTCCAGAAGACTCCCCAGAGGACACTTGTCCATCCGGTAATTATCTGTTAAATCTATCGGTATCATATCGTTCATTCCACACCCCTCCGCATACCTGCTGGCCCTCTTTGTAAAAAGAGAAATATTTTCGTTCCTTTTTGCACTGCTTATACAGCTTTTGTACTCCCTGTGGGTCAGCTGCAGCCTCCTTTTTATCTCCTCCACGGGTACTTCCTCCATCTTCATCTCCACAATCCGTCTCTGGATCCCCGAAAGACTGCCGAGATACTGTTCCACCCTCTCGTCTCCTTCCTGTCCAAAATACGCTTCCAGAGCCTCCTCCATATGAAAATCAGAGGGAATCAGATCCCCCGCCGGAGTCTCCTCCTCTCCCACATGAGCATCCAGGGACACATTGCCCTCCGCCGCTCTTCTGCCCCGTTTCTGCTTTTTCAGCTCGTCGCAGAGGGCAAAACACAGAGCCCTGTACAAAAAGGCGTTAAACTCCCCTTTGGAAGAATCATACCTTCCGTTTTTCACAATATCCGCAAACACTTCATTGGCCACAGAATAAAATTCATCCATGTCCCTGCCGGCTGTTCCCCCGTATTTGCTGAAAAAAATCTGGTTCACCAGTCCCCGGATCCTCTTTCCCCCGTCTCCGTAATAGGCTTCCAAAAGCTGTCCTATGGAACAGTTCTCCCCTGTCCCAGTCCCTGATGCCGACTTCCGCACTTGTCCAAGTCCTCCTTTTTCCGCTCTAAAAGCTTCTTTCTGTAAAATACACATGAAATCTCCCCGGTCATTGCCCCGGGATCTGCAGGAACCGTTCAAAAACCCTTGACTCTCCACATTATGTTATGTAAAATAGAAGAGAACGGTATTCCCGTTTCAAATTCTGCCTGCACAGCATGAATTTGTCTGCATGATCAAAGGCCTTTCCAGTCAGAGGTGCGCCAACACCGTCAGTATGACATGGAAGGTCTTTTTCATATTCGGCTGTTTACTCAGCTGTTGCATCTAAGTATAGAACAGACGTTTGTTTTTGTCAATACCCAATTTAAGAATATTTTATGGTCATACTTTCTCCTGCATTTCTCCTGCCTCTTCCCGGATTCCGCACTGAATCTTTCTCCGGATCTCCTCAAAGGAAACAGGGGCATACCCCGTCCTTTCCACCGAGACACAATAGTGCTGTGCGCTGAATGTCCTGAAAATAGGAGAATTATGCACATGCCCGAATAAATTCCCATAGGGCATATGGCTGTTCACATACAGGGGCTCATGGGACAGAATCCAAAACCCCTCAATAATGACAGGATGGTCATAGACCTCCTCAAATCCTGCAAGACGATAGTACTGATTGGACTTCCTGTCATGATTTCCCTTCACAAGGAACTTTCTCCCCTGAAGCCTTCCCAGAAACTCCGCCTCCCGGCCCACGGCCCCGAAATCCCCCAGCATAAACACCTCGTCCTCCTCTGCCACCGCACTGTTCCACCTCTCCACAAGGATCCGATCCATCTCCTGAACACTCTGAAAAGGTCTGCTCTCATACCGAATGATGCTTTCCTCCGTAAAATGCGTATCTGCAATAAAATATTTCATACCAGCACCTCCTGCCTGTTTTGAACAATTTCTTATTATAAGTGATCCCCCTGTGAATCGCAACCACAAACAAAACCTCGACTTCGCTCTGTCTCTTCCCTGCAAGTCTCTGCACCGCTATTCAGAGATGAGAATTCTATCCCTGATTTTCCTTCTCTGACCCTACCATTGACGAAACCCGTCCCGGAGGCGGGAAAAAAACAGAAGAGTAAAGTATGAGCATCATTCCTGACAGGAAACTCAAAACAGAAAGGTGATAGAATATGGCAAACAAATTCATCTATAAACTGCCCAGTAAAAGGCTAAAAGACGCCGGATGGAATCTGGAACTTCCCCTCTCCTGCGCCATGAAAAATCAGAACGATCTGGTGGCTCTCAGCGACAGTCAGCTACTGCGATGGATCTGTGAACTCAACCACAGTGAGCACCTGGACCAGGAGGTCTCCAGGGTCAAAAAGGAGATCGGCCGCATCAGGAAAATGCCCCCCCAGCAGACAGGGCCGGGAGAAACTTTCCGCCCTGTACGAAACACTGTATTCCCTCCAGTATCAGAGAGATTACTTCTGTATGATTATGAACTCAAACAGTGATTACGACAGGGCCAACAAAGGCTTTCGGGTAAACGGCTATCCCTACCACCGTCTGCTGGGAACCAATGGCGGGATCAAAAAATCCACCATTGTCTACCTGGGGGACAGTGTGTTCCAGGAGATCGCAAAGCGCATGGACAACGGCAGGGACAGGACAAAACCCATCATACCCGCCAAACTGGAGGCCTACCAGGCCCTGATCTGCAGCGCCTCCATCCCCGTCGCCATCCCCAGGATCCTGATTGTAAAAGACTGCACGGTTGAATTTACGGAAAATGTCATCACAATCAGCGACGAAGGGGAGGATGAACCTCAGCTTGCGCACCGGGAAAACTACCCTGTCCGGTACTGTGATTCCGACGGATACGGCCTTATGTCCCCTGCCTATTCCCGGATCATTCACAGGGAACTCTGCGGAGAAAAATACGCAGGACAGACTATTTCCGGCGTGAACACCAGATACGCCTGGACCAAAGGAATGCTCTTCACCTTTGACTTTGTGGAGTTTGCCAGAAGAAAGAATCAGGAGAACTATCAGATCCAGGATGCCTGGGGCCAATGGCGGGATGTGAGGGAATACGACGTGATCCTCACATCCTCCATGGTCAAGCTCTGGGACTCCTACCGGAGCCTGGAGCACTTTGCCGCCTGCTGTGTGCAAAACCATTATCAGTTCTCCGTCTCCAAGGTTATGCCACACACCCTGGAAAATGTCCGGAACGCCAATTATCAGTTTCTCCAGTCCTATGATCTCACCGACAGCGAGCTTGAGGAACTGTGCCGCCCCACCATGGAAGAGATCCGGGATGTGCTTGGGGGCGACTGGCGCAGAGCGGTGGTTTTTGCCAAGGGAATGTACCTGAATGAGGAAAACGCAGCACTGCAGGAAAACGATTTTGTCAAGGCTCTGATGATCGATCCCCGCACCATAAAGGACCCTTTTATGATAGAAAAACTGCACTCCATGATCAGAAAAAGGATCCTGATGGCCGCAAAAGGTTCCATCCAACTGAGCGGTAATTTCGCCCTGGTATCCGGAGATCTCTACTCTCTGGCCCAATCCCTCTTCGGCCTTCCTGTTACCGGCCTGCTGCGCAAAGGAGAGGTATACCACAGGTACTGGATCGACAAAGGTGTGGAGGATATCGCCCTTTTTCGGGCCCCCATGACCTGCCACAACAATATCCGCCGCAGAAAAGTGGTTCACAGCCCGGAGATGGATTTCTGGTATCAGTACAACACCACCGGCATCATTCTGAACTCCTGGGACACCACCTGTGACGCCGCCAACGGCAGTGACAAGGACGGGGACATGTTCTTTACCACGGACAACCGGATTATTGTGGAACACACCCTTAACTCCACCACCATCGAGTGCATGCAGAGAAAAGCGGAGAAGATTATCCCCGGCCCGGAGGACCTGGTGCAGGCCAACAAACTTGCCTTTGGGGACGAAATCGGCACCACCACCAACCGCATCACCGCCATGATTGAGAGACAGGCGGCCTTTGCAAAAGACAGCGAAGAATACCGGGTTCTGGACTACCGCATCAAATGCGGGCAGCACTATCAGCAGTGCGCCATAGACAAAGCCAATGGAATCCTCTCCAGGCCCATGCCCAGGTACTGGTACAACAGAGCCCAGTGCGCCAGACTCCCGGAGGATACACCTGAGGAAAAACACTTTAAAGAATTGTGCCTGCGCATTGTGGCCGAGCGCAAACCTTACTTTATGAGATACATCTATCCGGAGCTGATGACGGAGTACAACAGATACCTGAAAAATTCCAACAGCAAGTGCATTCGGGAGTTTCAGATTTCCCTGGCGGACCTGATCCGGAAACCTGACAGGACACCGCTTCAGCAGGATTTTCTGGACTGCTTTGAGAGATCTCTGCCCGTGGGAGACAGCCCCTGCACCGTCAACCGCATCTGCCATCTGTTTGAGGATACCTTCGGTTCCGGCCCCTCCTGCCCCCCTGGGGACAGCGGCTTTGACCACTCCATCTTAAAATCCGGTGCGGCATACAGCAAAAATGATTACCAGAAAATTGCAGGGATCAAAGCAGAGTACGATGAGGCGGTGAAACGCTACCGGCAGGCGGCAGGTAAGCAGCGCCAGGACAAAGAAGAGGCCAGCCTGAACCGCAGCCTTATGTTGGCAGGATTCCGGCAGGAATGCGTGAAAGCATGCCCCAATGAAAAAGAGCTGTGTGATATTGTGGTGGATCTGTGCTACTCCTCTCCCAGATCAAGACAGTTCGCCTGGGATATCTGCGGGGACATTATCATCGAAAACCTGTTGGACAAAAACGACCGCCTGATCCATTACCCTGTGCGGACTGAATCCCAGGGAGAATTCTCCTTCGGAGGAGAACAGTTTATCCTCTGTGCCAGAAGATTGGATCCGGAGGAGGATTTCACACAGTAAAAACAGTAAAAAGCAACACTTTTCTCCTTAAGAAAGGAAGGTATTTATGACCACGTTGATCTTAGATGAAAAAGAATATGTGGACAAAATTCTCTCGGAAGGCGCTCTGCATCCCTCCAGTATCTACCTTTTTCTGGGCCTTTATGCCCGGTATCTCTACCATGAAAAAGAGCTCCGAAAAACAAAAATCATCAAAGCGCTGGACGCCTTTAAGGAAGAAAATTATCCCCGCTATAATCCTGTTGACTGGGGTCTGAACCTGGAATAATATGCAGGAAAGGCCTCCCGATATCCCCTGTGCCAGTTCCGGGGAATATGGCTTGCAAAAGAGGAACTGGACACCATATCCGGGATTCACGACAAGGTGCTGGAGCGTTTGGCCTTCACCCTTCTGTGCCTGGCAAAATTTAACAATTTCAGAAATCCCCTCAACAATAACTGGGTAAATTCCAGCAACGGAGAGATCTATTCCATGGCCTGCATCAATACCACCGCCGCCGAAAAAGACCTGAAGCTGGGCAGGCTGAGAGAGATGGGCCTCATTGAACACGCCAGAAAAATAGACAACCTCAGCGTCCAGGCACTTTTTACAGTCCCTGAGGGAACACAAAAGCTCTTTGTCTCCGACTTTCGGAAACTGGGCTATGAGTGGCGGCTGTACCAGGGTGAAAACTATATTCGCTGCGCAGGCTGCGGTATCCTGGTCAAAAACACAAACGGCAGAAGGCGCTTCTGCAAGGAGTGCGGGGAACAGGCCAACAAAGAAAAGTCCAGAGAAAGAATGAAAAAGATAAGAGCAGAGGAGAAATGAGATGAGTATGGACAAGAATGATCAAGACGAATTGAAACTGTACCGTGGCATGGACTGGCCTGTGAACAGCTCCATCCTGATCCGCCAGCCCACCCTGGGCAGCATATGTGAGTACGGGGAACAAGAGTATTTCAGCATGGTGCACACCCTCTGCTCCGTAGGGGCAGACCTGAAATGGCAGCTGGATGAACTGGGCGTGGATTACACCAAAATATCCGATTATGAGCTCTTTCTCTACATGCTGGCGAGGGGACTCACCAAGGCCCAGACGGAAATTCTGTTTGGGGATACCCTGGATTTTTCCCAGATGCAGATTATGTTCAACAGACAGCTCCAGGAAAATGTTCTGGTACAGTTTATGGGCGAGGAAGAACCCCTGCAGATAGACAGATACGCCTATTCTTCCATTGTCCGGATCCTCCGCAGAATGCACATGCTCAAGCGCAATGATGAAATGCCCGGAAATGAAGCCACCAGGCAGATTCTCATCGAGGAATCCCGGGAGAAGGACCAGGCCTCCAGGAACAAACCCTTCAAATCTTTTCTCCTGCCCCTGATCTCTTCCATGGTGAATTCGGAAGGGTTTAAGCGCAACGAGCAGAATATTTTCGACATGAAAATCTATCCCTTTATGGACGGAGTACAGCGAATCGGAAAGATTAAAAACGCACAGCTTCTCCTGCAGAGCGGGTATTCAGGCTTCGGAGTGGATCTGAAAAAAATCGACAAAGAAACGCTGAACTGGATGGGAGAACTGGACTGACTGAAGCATCTGATTTTAACTGAAACCACTTACAACGATGAAAGCAACTCAAAACATAGGTAATTGCGAAACAAGTTCAAAATCTTGATTCTAATAGGGCAAAGACCCGGTTGAGCCGGACTTACAGGAGGTGGATGTGTATACCAAGGATTTTAAGACATGCAGACAAAGCAGATAAGGATATCTGCCCGTGAAATGATATGCGGTATGTAAGGTTATGCAATCAGAGGTTTTAAACTGCGGATATATTGATGCCTGTGCAGTTTATCA
>OFGB01000374.1_pt1 | contig 33096 bp, 26 predicted proteins | sample 1521491 | NCBI WGS metagenome assembly OFGB01 (sample SAMEA3504095, study PRJEB24116) | mouse gut metagenome | biome: mouse gut; feature: mouse-associated habitat; material: faeces | place: Denmark | collected 2011
AAACCGTGTTGCAGCACAGTTTGGGGATTCTTCTTTTCTTTTATAGTGGCAAAGTACCCACTAGGTTAGTTGTTGCTCTTATCGTCACTGTCTAACCATTTGATGATGTAGTGGCAGGCTACACCAGCCAAAACAGCAACTAAAAAAGAAATCACAACTTCCATGCAAACACCTCCTCCCTGTTGCGGGTTTCGGTGAGCAACACATAAATTATATCATACTATTCGATATCTTTCTACTTTGATCTCAGAGATTTGTTCTGAGGATTGTGGCTATAGCAATCCGATGCTCGCTATCTCTATGGACACTGTCATAAAGCGGCTTCTAGGGGAGTTAATTTTCTTAATTTAGACCTTTACCTTCCGAAAGAAACTTATTTCTGTCCTTATCTGGTTTCATACTTATTTTACAACTAGTCCAATCCGATATATGCCGCTTCTATTTCCCGTCTTGTAAGATACTTCTTCTCACTATTCAGAACCGCCTCCGCCAGACGTTCCAAAGCATCCTTCTTTTCGTTAATGATTCTTATCGCTTCCTGAAGCTGTTCAGATAAAATCTGATTAATTAAATTCACTGCTTTTTCATTGAAGTGCAGCTGATCCTTTGAAATAACGGCAAGTCCCACTTCTTTCTCATACATACCTAACTCACACACCATCCACGAAGCATAGGTCGTCGCCTGTTTCAAATCAGAAGACGCCCCTGCTGTAAGACCATATCCATATACCATTTCTGCGGCTCTTCCACCAAGCGCCTCGCAGATTTGTTCCAGCAACGATTCCTTTGTGACTGATTCGCGGGAGCTGTCTGACAGCATATAACCATTATGTCCGCCTCTTGCCACAATGCTCATATACTCAGGAACTCTATTATGATACAGCGGAATCAGGGCATGGCCTGCTTCATGATATGCCGTACGTTTTACTGCTTCTAACGACCCTGTTTCCCTTACTTCTCCATACTTCAGATTTTCAAGGATTTCATCCAGCAAGATATCATCTGCCGGTTTATCGGAGCGGATGGCTTCCCGCAGCGCTGCTTCTATCAGATTCTCAATATCGGCAAAACTTCTTCCGTCTAATCGATGAACAATACTGCCGATCTTCTCATCCGAGATATCAAACATATGCTGGTGTTTACAGATAAGCCGTTCCAGCATCCATTCTCTTCCCTTCCTGTCCGGAATATCAATGAATAAAGTTCTGTCGAAACGCCTTGAAAGCGCGCGGTCTATCTGGTTTCCTAAATTTGTCGCCGCCATAACAAATACCGGTTTATCATCTACCTTCTTAAAACCATCCATCTCTGTCAACAGTGCGTTCAGTGTCACGCTGTTCGGCGTCAACTGCCGATCCTTACCGATTGCATCCACTTCATCTATGAACAGCACTGCCGGCGCGTACTTTCTTGCGGTGCGGAAGACGCGGCGTACTTCGTCGGCTCCCTTGTTTGCCAGCACGTCCGCGCCGATCTCCAGAAAACTTACGCCTGATTCCGTGGCCACTACCTTTGCAATCGAGGTCTTGCCTGTTCCGGCCGGCCCAAACATCAGTACGCCTTTCGGTACTCTGACGCCTTTTTGCAGATACTCTTTCGGCTTCTTTAGAAAATCAATAAAGTATTGCAGCTCCTTTTTAACATTATCCGCCACAAAGATATCATCCCAGTGTTTATTCGGCCGGGTATCCGCCGACAATAGAAGATCCTTGTCCTCAGCTTCAACAGACGACTCCAGTTTGAAATTACAGAAAACGATCTTACCAAATTTTTTCTTTTCATCTTGTTCATTCCTTATTTCATAGGTAAGTCTCTGATGCCGTAAAGAAAGGGTTTCCATTGTTTTCTGACAGCATATGTCTGCATAAGCCGCTGTAATCTCTGTTGCGATTGCTTTTCGATTCAAGAATCCCTGAGCCCCGCGGCTATAAATCTTTCTCTTTTCACTTTGACCATAAGAATATTCCCCGTCTTCGTATAAGATAAACACAGGAATTTCCCCGTACTCTTTTCTTATATCGTCAAACACCCTGCCGCCCTCGGTTTTAATATCTGTAATACTCAGACTGCCTCCCTTCTCCTTCATTCCATATGCATAATCAACTATTGCCAGAATAATATTCTCCTTACTGATGATCTGCATAAATTCCTCCGGGTCGTCTGTAATCCTGATTTGCACATCACTTTCTGCCAATCTGTCGTTATGGATCTCTTCCTCGTTCCCGAAAATGGCTATAACACAATTCTTCTCTCCAAGATAAAACTGCCGGATCTCGTCGGAGGTTTCAAAGAAGTCATGTTCCCATGAGATTTTTCTGATCCGCTCACGCCAGTTTAATCCCATTTTCTCTTCTGCCCGAACCAGGAAATCATAGAGCCCTTTATCTATAATTTTTCCGGCAAGCACGGCGGCGTTTCTTGCGTCCATGTTCCCTCCCATGGAAAATAATGCGGTGGCTGCAAGCTTATCCTTCTCGCTCTCTATATCGTATCCATATCTTTCTTTCAATAATTTTAGCTGCTTATCCAAATCCGCCTTTATAATTTTGAGAATAGAATCCGCGCGCAGATGATTGAACATAATAGTCGTATGGGAAGACATTCTCGAAACAAGCTCAGGCGGAAAAAACGGTGTGTTTGATGCCGGCGCCTTATCTTTCTTCAAAGCGTCTATGACGACGCTGTCCGGCAGCAGCGTCAGATTTTCATTTTCGGCATTCTGATATAATTGCTTTCCCGCATTGGTGGTAAGAATCACAATCGTATTTCTGAAATCTATATCTTTGTCATAATGCCTGTCAAAACATTTGCCTTCGTCCAAAATCTGAAGAAAGAGAAGAATCGCCTCATTGCAAGCTTTTTCCACTTCGTCAAACAATAACACGCACCGGGGATTTTCCCGCACAAAATTTGTTAATACTCCGGGCTTTGAATCTTTATACAAAGTGGAAGAACCCATAAGCTCTGTCACAGTGCCTCTGTCAGAATAGCCGGACATATCAAAGCGTTTATGAGGAATCCCCAGCGTATTGGCGATAATCTCTGCAATAAAAGTTTTACCGACGCCCGGAGGACCGGCAAACAGATATGCCTGTCTGGGACCTTTCTTTTTATTTCCTGCATTTGTCTCTTTTTCAGCGTTAAAAAAAGAATTTTCAATTTTATCAATCACATCGTTTTGTCCGACAACCTTTTCCTTCAACGCTATGCTGATTGCCGAAGCCCTCATTACGATATCCCGCATAGACGCCTTACTCTTCTCAGTCTCTTCTGCCGGATATTCCGTCTCCAGATCCGGATTCCGAAAAGGTCCTGATAACTCCAAAAGATCCTGACGATATACCGGATTCCCTACAAGTTCCCTGTATAACCCCATGATCGTATGTCCGCCCTGCTTAATAAATCGTTTCATAGCCATGTAGGATTTCGATTCAATCTTTAAAAAGCTGCCTGTTTCCAGATCTCCTCTTGCCTTTAACACGTTCCGTTTAAAAATTTCCGGTAAATCCACGGCCTCCATCCCATATCCTTCGAACCTCTTTCTTAAAAGATTATAGTCCTCTGATTCATGCCATAACTCCTGAATATTTATATCCTCTGTTTCAAATCCCGGCAGCTCATCCTGCCTTTCTTGACATTTCCTCTGATAAAAATATAGTATTTTATCATCGTCTAAAATAAGATAAAGCAGCGCCGTATAAAGCGAAGTGCAGGAATAACGGCCGGTATAGTAGTTCCCATTTATATTCGGCTGATGTTCTTTGTCTGCGCTCGAAATATGTTTCAGCAAAGCCTCAATCCAAAGTGAATTTGTATGGGAATCATATTCTAAACCTGCTTTTTCCAAAATCTCCCTGTTTAAATAATCTTCCAGCTCTTTTTTTAATACAGCCTTTTCATCATATTTCTCTAACACTCCTTCTTCCCGATCTGATTCATCTAAAATTCTTTCCAAATATTCCACTGCCTGTTTCATTGCATAGGATCGGCTCATTTCCACAGTTTCATCTTCACTTTCTTTTTCCGTCATGTACGTGAAACTGCGATATTCCGCGCCTTTAAACCCTTTTACCTGCTGCTCGGTTTCACTCCATACATCATAAATACCCGGAACGCGTCCTTTTCTTACGGCATAAATCTTTTTCTTCATAGAGTATTCCTTTCCCTTCCGCTTCAAAGTCAGTTAATTATAATATTAACATAACACAGGAACGCCTACAAGGATTTACAGGCAAGTACCGCGTTTCTTGACATGACAGAAAGCCGGTGATAAAATATTTAAGTATTTATTAAAGTAAAACTCCTACCACAAATTATTGAAAAGAGAACAAATATGGAAAATAAAACTAAAGACAATTATTCATTCATACCAATAGACAAAGCCAAAACGTTGACTTGGATTGAAGAAAAATACGGGGAGTACAAAGTTTCTTCCAACGAAAATAATGTTGAAAATTACTATAAATTTAATAACGGCGATTTTATTAAAACATACAAAGATACCTGTGAAAAAGGCAAAAAAAGCAGAAACGGCAAAATTCTAATGTGCGGCCGTAATGCCGATTATCATGAATTTCGTGAAAAAGATATGCGGCTTAACAACACTCCTGTAGAAGAATCAGACGTATCTTCTCCTCTTATTTCAGACTTGAACTTCAATCATAAAGTAATCGGAAGCGATGAAACCGGCAAAGGAGAGACTTTTAAGTACCTGATCATCACCGCCGCATATGTGAATGGGGCAGACGACGTAAAAAGATATATCAAATCAGGCGTCGACGATTCTAAGGAAATCCTAAAGGCAATCCCAAAGATCGGAGAAGAGCTCACCCATATTCATAACTGGGATGAACTGTTAGAAAATCTCGATGAAAAGAAGCTCTTCGTTACGGATTGTTCCGTCACAAAAATCATCACAAACGAAGAATATAACGAAAGATGTTATAAAAACGGCGAAAATGTCAACGACGTCATAAAAGAAGCACATCTGGAAGTAATAAGAGAAGTTTATAAAAGGCATCCCGGCAGCGAGATCGTAGTGGATGATTTTTATGACAAAAACGAAAAGTTTATAGATCAGTTTAAAAAAGAGCTGTCTTCCAATAATTCCCCGGCAGACCCAGGCCGCGTATTTATGACGGTCAAAGCTGATTCCAAGATCATGGCAGTTTCTCTGGCATCCGTAATAAGCTCTTATATATGTACTCTTGGCTGTGATTATGTTCAGGATATTTTAAACAATATTTACAAAAAAGAATCCGAAGGAGAGATACCTCTGCCGAAAGGTAATCCGGGCTTAGACAATCTATCAAACTTCTTTTCAAAACTGAAACCGGAAAGAAAAGATGAATTCATTGATAAATATTCAAAAAAAATCTTTAAAAATGTTCAGCAAGTACTTAATAAATGAAAAAACGGGATGGAAAATGTGCGAATTTTCCATCCCGTCTAACTATTACGCAACGATACGACCGTCTTCGATTCTTACGATGCGGTCCGCCATCTGGGCGATCGCCGGATTATGGGTTATCATGACAATCGTCTGATGAAACTCCTGACTCGTCATTTTCAGCAGGCCGATCACATCGTCGCTGGTTTTGGAATCCAAATTCCCCGTCGGCTCGTCTGCCAGGATAATAGACGGCTTGGACGCCAGAGCCCGGGCTATGGCCACACGCTGCTGCTGGCCGCCGGACAGATTGTTCGGCAGGCTGTCAAGCTTCGTTTCCAGTCCCAGCAGATTCACTATCTTCATGATGAACGCTCTGTCCGGCTTCTGCCCGTCCAGAGAGATTGGAAATACAATGTTCTCCCACACGGTAAGGACAGGCACCAGATTATAATTCTGGAAGATAAACCCGATCTGCTTACGCCGAAAGATGGTTGCCTGTTCATTATTAAGCGTCGAGAGCTCGGTGCCGCCGATTCTGATACTGCCCTCCGTCGGCGTATCCAGACCCCCCAGCATATTAAGAAGAGTAGACTTCCCGCTGCCGGAAGTACCGATAACCGCGGTGAATTTTCCCCGTTCAATTTCCAGATCGACGCCGTCCAGCGCCTTTACCATGGTATCGCCTTTGCCGTAATATTTTTTAAGGTTCGCTGCTTTTAAAATACTTTCCATAAGATATTGCTCCTCCTTCTTGCTCGTATATATTCTTATAATCTTCCTTGTCTCTGTCTTTTCTGCAATTCTGATAATTACTCCGCTACCCGCAGTTGTTCCACGATGCTGCCCTTATTGAAGAACTTAAGCGCCAGAATGGGAACGATTACGGATACGATCATCAGAATAATGCTTACGGCGAACGCAGGCGCCAGCGTAAACCGGAAGGTAAAATGCCACATAGAGTCAAGGAGGTTCCTGATAATCGTAAGATCTAAGAGCGCCGCCGCCGCGATTCCTGACAAGCAGGATCCTGCCGCATAGTAAACGCTTTCGTATATCATCATCTTCGTAAGCTGCCGGGTCGTCATTCCGATACTCTGCATGGTGGCGAACTCATGCCGGCGGGTCAGAATGGTTGTTACCATCATGTTAATCAGGTTCAATATGCCCGCAATGCCGAAGATCACACCCACCAGACCGCCGACGAAACTAATCATTGTACGCTCCCCTTCTGCACTTTCTCTTGCGGACTGGGCGGAAAGATAATTGATACCGGCGTCTTCACTGTCCATATATTGTTCCAAAAAGTCTGTCATATGCTCCCGCTGATTTTCCTCTACATTAAAAACGTATTTATAAACGACAGGTTCATCGTACAGCTCTTTATAAATGCTCGTCGGCAGATACAAGAATAATCCGTCGCCGCCGACCTCCATAGGTCCGTTGCAGGTATATCCGATCTCCTGATCATCACCGTTGACGGCGGCCTTGGCAAGCACCGGCAGTTCCATAACAGGCTTCCCGTCTTTTCGGACGGTGATGGTCTCGCCGACATTGATAAAATCAAAATCTTTATCAATCGACATATCAACACGATTGACGTTCACACCCACAACGACGCCTTTCCCCTCCGCCATTTCTTCATAAAGGATATGTCCGTCCGTCTCACCTTCCCGCAGATCCAGACGGACAACGGCGGATTCTTCCATACCGTATACATTGCATATCGGATATCCGTCGCCGCCGATACCAAAGTGTGCATATCCTTTATCATAACGGACGGTAAGCCCGCTCTCCTCGTTGACAGTTTCCTCCTCCACAAATGAATGGCCCCAGTCATAGGTTACGTTGGTATCCTCTGCGGTATTCTTATAGACCGGAGACGCCTCTGTTACCCCCGGCTGTACGTTGATATCCGCGATCACCTGTTCTCTCAGGGCGTCTTTACGGAACACAAATCCCTTCGCGCCGTTCATGGCCGCGGCATTAGTGACCGCGAAATCAGTCCGGATCATATAGGCGACCTGTTTCTCTATATCCAGGCTGCCGGCTACAGTTCCGACACTGTTCAGCAGCATCACGCACAGCATCAGCGATACTATGATAAAAATGCTGCGCCGTTTATTTCTTCCCAGATTGGACAGGGCAAGACGCGGGATATCCGCGCCCGGCGCGCTCTTTCGGACGGCGCGCTTTCCTTTGCTGCTTTCCACATATCGGAACGCCTCGATAGGCGGAATATTCGCCGCCGCTCTCACTGGTTTCCGAGTGCTGAGGAACACTGTCAGGGATGTTAACAGCGCCGCGCAAAGGAATATAACGGGAGAAGGAGAGACGTCCGCCGCAATATTCTCATATTCCGTAGTCAGAGTATTCATGATCATCGGCAGTACGGCTCTTCCGATGAAAAAGCCGGCAAGCAGACCTGCAGGGATTCCGATGCCGGACAGCCATAACGCCTGCCTGTTGATCAGTTTTTTCACCTGACGCCGGCTCATGCCGATGGTGCGGTAAAGTCCGAAGCGGCGGATCTCCTGCATTACCGCAATATCGAACACATTATAGATCAAGAGATAGCCGCAGAAGATAAAAAGCATCGCGATAACTGCCGCCATAGCAAATATTTCAGGATCCAGCGGCTGGTGTGATACGCTATTCACCGTTGCCGGAAGATAATTTGCGGCTTCCATATCGTCAGGGTTACCGCCCATATGAACTGCCAGCTCATCCATCTTACTTTGGAGCCCGATGGCATTGACGACGGTGATATCCGACATATAGGTTCCGGCAATATCTTTGTCCCTGTCATAGGTGAAACGAAAGATATCCGGATAAGCATCGCAAAAATCAGTTCCGGCCCACATCATACTCATCTGGTCGTCCGAAGCTTCGTACCAGCCGGATACTGTCATAGGCAGCTGATATTCCCTGCCGTGAGCGGTAAATTCAATCGTTACTTCTGCGCCGACCTCCGGTTCGGCTCCAAGATCCCGCAGCGCCAGGTCAGAAGCGACGATCTCGTCCGCGGCAGAAGGCGCCCCGCCGTGAGTCGGGCTGCAAAAGGTTAATTCTGCCTGTACGTCGTCCAGAACGTCGAATTCTATATTATGGCGTTTTGTGTTTGACAGAAATTCTACCGGCATCCGTAAACCTGCAGATTCTATAAAATCGGCTTCCTTAAGCATTTGAAACTGATCTTTGGTCATATTGCGGAAATCGCCGTCCGATTTGCTGCCTTTCTGTATCTGCATGGTAAGGGTCATAGACTGCTGCGTCCCGATCCCGATGGTTGTAACCGATGTAAACAGAACTGCAGTAAGGGCGATGGCAAACGCCGCGATCAGATTACGCATTCTGCTTGCGGCAAAACTGCGCCGGGTGAGGGTCTTCATCATTTCTTCCATGGTATTACCTCCTGAGTGTACGTCTTCACGACTCTTTCTACTTAAGAGCATAACACCCCAATGTTACACGCAGGGTACAGAAAAGGTACATTTTTGTAACTTTTCACATCCGCACCGGCGGACGCAGTTTTTAAACCGACCGGACGACGCGTCCGTCCTGAAGACGCACGACACGATCCGCAAGCTGGGCAAGCTCCTGATTATGCGTGATCATAATCAGAGTCTGGCGGAAAGTCTCAGCCGTCATCTTCAGAAGTCCCGCTACATTCTGACTGGTCCGGGCGTCGAAGCTTCCTGTGGGTTCGTCGGCTAAGATGACCGAGGGCTTGGTGATCAGCGCCCTGGCAATGGCGGCGCATTGCTGGCCGCCTCCGGAGAGCATGTAAGGAAATCGGTCTAACTGTTCCTTAAGTCCCAGCGCCTCTACGATCTGTGTAAAAAACATCGGGTCCGGGCGGGAATCATCCAGCGCAAGAGGAAACAGGATATTTTCCCGAATGGTCAATTCAGGAACAAGATTATAATCCTGGAACACAAACCCAACCTTTCTGCGTCGGAAAACAGTCAGTTGTTCTTCACTCAGCTCGGCAAGATTGATCCCGTCGACGATTACGGCTCCTTCCGTCGGCTCATACAAGCCCCCGATCAGATTCAGAAGCGTCGTCTTACCGGAACCGGACGCGCCGACGATGGCGGTAAACCCGCTCTTTTCTATGGAAAGGCTGACGCCGTCGATTGCCCTGACCTGTCGGGGACCCCTTCCAAAATATTTCTTCACGTTATGCATTTTCACAATATCCATCCTTCTCGCTTCGTCTCCTTCCTGACTTTGAATCATTTGAATTCGGCATGCCCGCTTAAATTTACTAATTCAGCAAAAACACAGAAAAGGTCGTGCCCGTCCCCGGCTCCGAGAACACTGTAATATATCCCTTCTGACGGGTAAGTATCCCCCGGGCCAGATACAGCCCCAGGCCAACCCCTTCTTCGGCGGAAACCTCCTGAGCCCGGTAGAACCGCTTAAAAACATCGTTGTAATGCTCGGCCGCAATCCCGATTCCCGTATCGGCAATGTCGATTCGGGTATAAAATTGCCATGGACGGACGGTCACACGGATGCTTCCGCCCTCCGGCGTATATTTTACAGCATTATCGAGAATATTCTCCAACGCCTCCGCAGTCCACTTGATATCGTGCCGCACGACGGTATCAACGCCGCACTCTACGTCGATCTGAATATTTTTCACGTCTGCTTTTGCCCAGACACTATTGACAGCCTGTGCAATGGTATTGTACAGGCTGTGAGATTCCATATGCAGAGTAAATGTCCCGGTTTCCAGGCGGGACATCTTAATAAGGGACTGCATCAGAAAATCAAGTTTATTGATCTGAGCAGCCATAGTCGCGAGAAATTCGGCGCGTTTTTCCTCTGATAGCCGATGCTGACGTAATATATTCAAAAACATCTGAATATTTGCGACGGGTGTTTTGACCTGATGGGAGATATCGCTGACCAATTCCTGTATCGTCTGCTTATCCTGCTCGCTCTGCCGCCGACCTTCCTGCATACGATCATAGTATTGAAGAAGTTTCCCCTGTACTTTGGAGACCTGCGAATCTTCATATGGATGATAATTCTCCGGTTCACGATCGTCCATGAGCGCGTCTATCGTCTCACAGACAGTATTGACGAGCTCGGACTGCCGTCGTCTCTGCCTCCGGTTCCACAGAATTACCAGCCAGAATACGGCGGCACCGCAGACAAGGATAAACATCCGCATATATGCGGGAGGAATGTAATCCCACAGCAGACACTGAAGTATGATCAGGAGCGCTGTGACTAATAACAGAATATAGATATACCCGCTATTCTGTCCTGAACAGTTATTAAGCTTCTTCATAGTCCCTCCCCCGTCCAGATATAGCCCATTCCTCTGACAGTCCGGATATAGGAATTGGATGCGTCTTCTATCTTAGACCGCAGCCGGGTCATGGTTACGGTAAGCGTATGATCGTCGATGTAGTTGCTGTCGCAGTCCCATAGCTTTTCCAACAGAATCTGCCGGGTCACAATATTGCCGGCATTGGCGGTTAAGAGCCGCAAAAGCTTATATTCATTAGGCGTAATCGCCAGCTTCTCTCCGCCCCGGACGGCCGTCAGCGTACCAAAATCCAGACACAGATATCCATCGTCATAGCTGTCGGCCTGAGATTTTGCGGCCGACGCCTGCCTGCGAAGCGCAACCTCTATGCGGCGCTTCAGTATCTGTATATTAAACGGCTTGGTGATATAGTCGTCCGCACCAAGATCAAAACCGTTTAAGATATCCTGCTCCAGGTCGTTAGCGGTAAGAAATATAACCGGAAGGTTCGGCAGCTCTTTTTTCATTTCCCGGCAAAGCTCGAAGCCATTACCATCCGGAAGATTCACATCCAGGAGCATCAGATCAAAGGCTTCGTTTCTAAGAAGCCGCCGCGCTTTCTGACAATTATAGGATGCTACCGTAAGATATCCGCCGGCGTCCAACTCGAAACACAGCCCGGTACTTAAAGCCAAATCATCCTCTACGACCAGTATCTTCGTCATGTATCGTCACCTCTGTCGTTGTGTTTATATTTACTTAGTATATACGAAAAATTTTTTAAACACAACAAACTTCTTCGCCATATTCTTCGTCAAGCTGTGCATCCAGCTTGGTCTTCTTTATTTTAAGCGTCAAAAGACATACTATGCCCGCCGCGAGCGCCGCTGCCGCTATAACAATTCCGCCGTAGAACATCATTTCATTTGTAATCATTCCGTTAATCCTCTTCTTTGACTGTATAACAATTTCTGTAAATATTTTTTATATTCGGAAGCCTCATCTGCGCCACGCTCCGGCATTGTCCGAAGCAGGATCACGGATATATTATCTTTCTCGCCTCTTTCTATAACTGTCTCTGTGATTTCCTTCCCCCGTCTTTCCATGGCTTCTTCATCAACGAGATCTTCCGGCGCGAACGCCTCCTGCAGTTCCTGTTCGCTGATCTTATGCCGAAATCCGTCCGTACACAGCAGATATATAGCCTCCTCTTTTACCTCTCCGCTGTAATATGCCGGCCTGATCATCTTAGAGACTCCGATTCCCTGGAGCAGAATATTCTCTTTTCCCTCTTTATCAAGTTCCGCCTGAACCTGATCCTTCGTAAGCTGCCTGACCTGATCCTTGATCTCATAGATACGGCAGTCTCCCACATGAGCGATATAATATTCCTGCTGCCGCAGAAGCATCACCGTAGCCGTTGTTCCCAGCCGGATTCCGCAGCGCCGCCCATATTCTCTTATCTTCTGATGTATATCCTGAAGAAGAATCTCCCATGATTCATACAGCTCATCCTCGAACTCTGCTTCATTTTCAATTCTGAAAAAGATTTCTTCAAACCACATATCAAATGCGCCGGCTACTTCCGCGCTTGCCAGCTCCCCTTGTTTCAAACCTCCCATACCGTCGCAGATAACCGCAAGAACCGTTTCCTGTCCATGATATACCGCCCGGCTGACCAGCAGAGCGTCCTGATTGACCTCTTTTCTCTTACCCCTGTCTGTATAACATGCGAATGAATATCTCATATAGATATGCATATCCTCTCTTTCATTATTGTACGGCAAACTCCAATTCCTCGTCTCCGAGCCGTATCTTTGATCCATGGACCAGTTTCACCGGCGATTGTCCCGGCTCCAGCTTCATGCCGTCCACATAGGTATGATTCTTCGAATTGTTATCTTCTATAAATACTTCTCCATTCCGAAGATAAAGCAAAGCATGAACCCGTCCGATCCCCCGGTTCCCTGTTATACAGATCTCCGCGATCGACGTACTCCTTCCGATTCTCGTAACCTCTTCACTGATTCTATAGCTTTCCCCTGTTCCATGCCGATATAGGATGAATTCAGGCTGTACGGTATTCTGCTTTGCCCCTATGATATACGTCTCTTCATCGTCGTCTCCATCGAGGAATACCGTCTCGCCGAAATCCTGCATATCTACCCGCCGCTTGTTTATCTCAACATTCTGAAAGGGAATGGCCGCCTCCATTCCCGGTATGTCTATTCTCCCCAGAGGGGACTCTGCAGGAGAATCTTCTTCTGAACTTCTCTTCTTTCCTGTTAGTTTCCCCCAGAGGCTTTTCTTCTCTTTCTTCTTATTCTCTTTTTTCTCCTTTTCCGGCTTCTTCTCTTTTTCTGATTTATCCTTCATAAAGAAGAAACCTTTCTTCTCCTTCTTAACCTCCTCTTCCTCCGAGAACAGTATATCCAGATTCTTCTCTCTTTTCAGATCCCGAACAATCAGCTTTCTGTCCTCTTCCGAAAGTCCCCCTCCGTTTCTTCCGGCCGGAGTATTTTGCTGCACATTCTGTTGATATGACTGCGGAATGTGCCGGTACGGCTGCGGCGGCTTTTCAAAAGCCTGCATACACAACTGCGAATCCAAAATCTGACCTTGCGGCTGCGGCTTGGAGTTATTTTCTTTCTTTAATCGGTTTATTTCTTCTTTGAAAGTATGTATGGAAAATGTTCCTGCCCCGCCAAGCAGATTAAGCAGCGACGCGACATAACTGCAGTCCTCCGTCTGGTCGTACCGGATACCCATGAACAGTTCTTTCAGGAATACGTCGATCTTCCTCCCCTCCCGCACGACAGGAAGAACAACCATTGAGACTTTCAATGTATCCGGATCTATGTAGACATACTCCATATCCATCACATATGAAGAAATACTCAGCATATAATCCTCCGACGCGATCGCCGCGTCTGCTATCGACTCCAGGATACTTAAGATCTTCTGCCGGCTGACCACTCCCTGCAAGTATTCCCGGAGATTCATTAACCCAGAGATATCGTATTTCATATAGAATTTATCGTCAATCTGAATGTGGTTCCCAGAGCTGACGCCGTCAATCTTATTATTCGACATCATCTCCAGCGTCAGAGTATCCATATGGTCTTCCGTTTTCTTTTCATATACCAGATATCTCTTCTCTCCCTGCTCTTCATACGTAAATGAATTTATTTCCAAAATAAAACCTCCCATCTAAGGCTATATCAAACCTCTGTCCATGCTTGCGCTAAGTCTCTTCTTTACAAAGAAGTGTTCAGTTGTATCAGTCTCCACTCTTCTTCCCCGTCCTCTTCCATCTTCACAGCCGCCGTACCCGACTTTGAAAAACGTGTCGCCGCAAGAAACTGAGGGGCGATAATCAGATTCTCGTCCATATCAATATAGCCCCATTTTCCGTCTGTATATACGGCGGCAAGCCCATTGCCAAACGACTCTGCGTTCTCATAAGTATAGTCGATAACCAGCTCACCTTCCGCGTCCACGAATCCCCATTTCCCGTCGTGACACACGGCGGCGTAACCTTCTTCCGGAAATGCTTTCGCGTCGTCAAAGGACAGCTTACCTATTCTTTTTTCCTTCGTATTAATCAGATGATACTCCTTCTTTTCCTTTACGAAGATGCGTTTCTGGTTGGAACAAAATCCGCTTTCATCTGTGATTACGCCGTCATATTTCCTGTCGCCTTTGACTTTTCCATCTTTATCTACCAGAACCCATTTCTTATCTTTCCTTGCGGCTCCTGTACCGTCCTTTATTCCCGTCAGTTCATTCCAGGAAAATTTACCCGCCGCTTCCATCTCTTCGTTAAGATAACCGTATTTCCCGTCTTTACACGCCGCTGCGCGTTCTGAGCTGATCATCCCGAGATCCTGATATTCAGAATCCGGAACCTTGCGTGTCTGTCCGTCTTTATCTATATAGATGTATGTACCGTCTTCCTTCTGTACCAGCGCAAATCCATCTTCAGAAAAAGGACAGGCTTTCTTATACTCACATTCGACAATCTTCTGTCCCTTCTCATTCACGATTCCATAGAGCCCTTCTTCCATAACTGCCATAGAATCATTCACAATCTCTCCCATCTTGTCAAAACTGCAGTACAGCTCCGTATAGCTTCCCTTAAACCGGATAAACCATTCCTTCGCATTCTCATTATCCGGATAATCCTCTACAAAATCCTCCAGATATCCCACCGCTTCATTCTCGTATTCGTTCTCGACATAGTATTCCATCAGCATATTCAATGCTTCGTCATTATTCTGATAAGTCTCCGCTGTTTTTGCGCAGATGGCTGTGAATTTATTCGTATTTCCGCTGTTTAAATACGCCCGGGCCATCCTGATATAAGTCTCCACGTTATCCGGCTCATACTCAAGGGCCTGTTCATATTCCGCCGCCGCGTCTACATAGATCTCCTTCTCTTCCAGTTCAGCCGCCCTCTTCATATGCTCCTTTGCCTGCTTCGGACGGTTCACCGCTTCTGATACCGCTGTGTACCAGGACAAGCCCAGCAAGACGGCAAACATCAATATGATATTCCTTTTCATCTGCATCTTACATACCCAGTGCCATCGTCAGTACCGTTCCGACGAATATAAACGGGGCAAAAGGTATCTCCTCCTTCAATTTTATCTTCTTTAACAGCAGCATGGCAATACTGTAGAAGGCGCTGGCCATAACCGACAAAAACACAGCCGTCATTATGCTTCCGCTTCCCATATAACTCCCGATCACTATAAAGAGTTTCACGTCCCCCATACCTACGCCGCCTTTGGAAATAAAATGCGCAATCAGAAACATCCCGCCTCCGATCGCCGCCCCCAGCAAAGCAGACAGCAGCACAGCCAATCCTAATTTTGGATAGGTCAGCCATTCCGCGGCAAGCAGGATTCCGCGAACCGTCAATAACATCTTCAGTATACGATTGGGAATGCGCCTACTTTGCCAGTCAATCCATGCGATAAAGAATAACGCCGCAGCGAGAACCATATAACGGCTTATCTTCCATATACTATAGGCGAAGAGAAAGAATTCCGCCGCAAGTCCGATACTTACTGTCAACGCAATGATCAGACATATCCTGAACTTTTTATCCGTCCATTGTTTGCGAAACCATGATATACCTTGTTTCATATCCTGCTTCATACCTTTTTATCATCCTTATTCAGAATCATTCACACCTACCAGATCAGCGTATAGGCGCACTGCCGGAATTCATACTGTCCAATATCAAAATCCGGGAAAAGAACATTCTTCATCGTATAGGTGACTACGATCTTAACATTACCTTTACCCTCCGTATTGTCCAGACACCTTGTATTGTCAAAATGAAGCCCCGCAAGCCCTCCTTCTATCCCTATATTTTCTAAATACTCATTCGGATCGTCTGATACAAGTGAAATTTCATTTTTAATGTTATTCTTCGTCAGCATACCGACGCCCTCGGTTATCAACCGCTGTTCTCCCTGATTTTTCACAAATCCAAACACATCTTCCACCAGACCGTCCATATCGCTCATAGCGTTGGCAAAATCTTTTAACGATTTCGTCGATTTTTCAACCGTTACCTGAAAATCCGCACTTTTCTTATTCGTACTGATTATTCTGTCGCTGATCTTCGTCTTCGTCAGCACATAGCTATAGGCAGATATCTGCTTTGCGGTCTGCGTAACCGCGTGGTGTATCAACATTTCTGCCTGAACGAACCTTGCGGCGTTAATCAGCGTAAAAAAAGCTATCATAAAAGGAATCAAAAATAAAAGCGCCTCTACCGTCAGTGAACCCTTGTTCCCTGCCCCCCTGATCTTATCTCTGTTCTTCTCTTCTGCCCTCATCCTTTGTCCTTCATTTCCCTTTCATATTCCTTGCGTATCCCCTCGAACACACGCCGCTTAATATCCCAGAATGCTCTGATAGGAAATCGTATAAGTATCATCGGGGAATCCCCATGTCACTCCCTCCCCCCAGTCTGCTATCTTCCTCATAAATGTCGTCCTCGAACTGACTTTTGCCTGAACGGACAGCATGGTATATCCCTCCAGCAGATTCATATCCGGTTGGTTTACCTGGATACAGTCTGCAACCCTTCCGAGAATACCTTCGCCTTCGCCCCCCAACATGGACAAATTGAGAAAAACCCTCAGATAATCGGAATAGTCAAAAGTCAACCCGCGTTTGCTGTCCGTGTTATTTCCGTTATGCGGAAAAGTAGCCCAGGAATCCTTCTTTTTAACTATAACAACACCGTAACCCTGTTTCAGCTTCGTAATATCCTCTGCAGTTTCTACACCGGCAAAGCCAAGCTTTATCACAACCTTTATAACAGGCGCCAGATAAGGCGCCCATCCTCCCGCTATTGCCGTTGCCATTGCCGACGCGCTGTTTCCGATCGCCTTGTCAGTAAATGCAAAGAAAGAATTAAACAGAAGCCGGATACCAAAGATCATCATGACCGTATTTCGGATATTTGTCTGGGACTCATTCTTTCCCCATAAGATATATTCACATTCTGCCTGATAAGCGGCGTGTCTGGAAAGACTGTAACCGCTGATGCTGATAATATCTCCCTCCGGCCTCTCCTGCCCGTCTTTCTTATTCACAGTATAATAAGAAAACATCTGCATGGCATATTCTGAGATATACAGATTCTCCAACCCTTTTGTAACAATCTCATCCACCTTACCCAGAAATGTCGTCGCCGCATCTATAGATTCTGTGAATTTCTTAGTTGTCTCTTTCCTGGCGGAGGAATTATTTACGTCTCCTTTGGCATTCAGATCCGTCAATTGGTCTTTTGCCTCAGAAGCGCCGCCGCCCGCCACGGAAGACGGCAGCGTAACTCCTGCCTCAGACCAGTTGAAATTCGGATATTCGTCGGCCCGGCCAGCCTCTTGCCCTGCCTGGCTGCTTTGCTCCAGTCTGTTGTTCGCCTCATTCTGCTCCTGCTGGGAATCTTGTTTATTTGATTCTTTACAATATTCCCGAAGCCTTTTATAGAACGGATGGTTCGTGATTACTATTGAACTTCCCGCCTCAGATATATCCATGTGCTTATAATGTGTGATATAATTTTTCTTTCTTACGTTCTCCAAATTCGTCAAAATGCCGCAATCCTTCTTATTAAGTACGGATATAGAATTCAAAGCTTCTTTCTTATATTTCTCAAATTGAGCGCCGCCTGACACGGCGGCTATAGATTCATCCCAAAATTCTTCTCCCTCCAGCACATATGTCAATTCATGGAAATACTTCTGGTTTTCCCTCACATCCGACATCAGGCTTTCTATTTGTTCAAAATCTGCATTGCCCGTCCCGTCGGAAGAGAAGAAAAAATCCCGGTAATGGCTGACCTCTTCATCCATACTTCCTGTATCCTGCCCCGCGCTTTTTAATTCGCCGTTTGCTTTGTCCCATTCTGAAAATGCTGTTTTTGCCTTCTCTAATTCTTTCTTCACTTTCTCTAAACTGCCATATGCGTCTTTTGCCGCCTGCTCCGCCCCCTTAGCGTTGTCCAAATATCCCTTTAATTTTTTATGATCCTCTTCTATACAAGTACCCGCATACCAGAGCAGCCGATCCGGATAAACCTCTATTCTCTCCGCTTCTCTTTTATAAGCGTCTGCTAATGCTTCCAGTTCTGCAGAATTATCCTCTTCTTCTCCTTCTTGTGCCGGAGTATTCTTCTCTAAAAGTTTCGATATTCCTCCCAGATCATTGATACTGTTCATATAATACATACTGCTGATATAAGCATTAAAGGAAAGATCCGTATATGGCGACGACAGATTTACATCTTTCGCTACTCCCAGAAACACCTCTGCCGAAGCTTTCATGTTCCCTGGCAGTGAGTCTGATAACCTGTCGTCGTATATCTGGGTTGCCGCCCACATCAGCAGCGCTTTCGATACGATCACCTCGTACTCATCTTTTGTATTCGACAACTCTTTTTCGATCGTCTGGGAATTCAGGCTGTTTATAACCCCATCCAGCATATCCAACGCTACTTTTGCTCTTTGAAACTCATTATGGCAGTCTTCCATGGCTTCGCCGAATTTCATCTGTTTTTTCATTGCCTCCGCCATCTTTTTGGTATCTTTCAACTGCTTAAGCTTATCAACCACCAATTCCGTCAGACATACCGGAGCCCTGTATTTCATATATTCAAGAATCTGCTGCTTCTCCACCTCCGTCTGGTATATCTCCGAACCCACTACGTTGACAGCGTCAAACTTCTTAGTCAGCAGATCCAGAATCCGATCATAATCTCCTTCCCCCGGCATGCCCGTACCATTCAGCGAACCGTTAAAATATTGTTCCAGCTCGCTTTTCATGGCTTCCGGCGGCCGATCCATCACTAATAGTCCATATTCGTCATGTAAATCTTCATTATACTGGGCAAGAGCCGCGTTCATCGTCATCTCTCCGGCATCTGATATCACAACCTTCGCCATAAAGATACGCGAAGCATCCGTCGTCATCCCTCCCAGCAACAGAACAGGAAGCAGTATGATCGTTAAAAATACCGATATCGTTCCTTTCTTTCTACAAAAAATCTCCAACGCCTTTCCTCCTGTTCATCTGCAGTCTATATACTGCCTGCCGCCAGGCACACATCTGTCTGTACATTAAAGTATCATATCAAGGACTTTATTCGTTTTCTCCAGAAATGCACTGTAATTGTCGCCAAGTCCAAACTTCTTCATTATATATGAGACCAGATCTACCGCCAGATCCACATTTCTGACGAATTCGCTCGGATTCACGGAATAACTGTAAGCCGCGGCACGGATGGTTGTTCCCCCTTCATAATTAAGATACTTCAAAATTCCCGGCACGGGAAGGGAATGCCGGATCGTCACCTTGACCTCCGTCCCCAGGAATCCTCTTTCTACCTGTATCTCAGGGTTACTGATATTTCCAAGCACTATAAGAGTTGATTCCCTTGCCGCATCCGAGAATCTGGTATTATAATCTAATCGGGCGTCCCCTCCTAAGAAGAGTCTGCCAATCCCTCTGTACAGAGCCCCTAACCTGTTATGATAGGCTCTATAATAGGCCGTCACTTCCCTGTCAGACGGGATATTTCCTTCTCCCCAGTCAAAATCAATCTCATTGTCATCCCCCATACCAAACTCTTCATATCCCAAATACGCTTCTTCGCGGGACACAACCGCCGCCGCACGCTGAGCCTGATACATTAGCATATACTCCTGCATGTTAAATAAAGCCAGATATAACAGCGCCATCACGGTACAGAGTACGAGAGGCATATAGATGGTCGCTTCTACCATGACGGCGCCTTTTTCATTTTTTATGTTTTTCATATCCCTATCCATTCGAGATTGCCTGCAGTGAAACACTTTTCACAATAGAAATTTTTGCTATTCTTATTTAGAATTTTATTTTGTAGTATTAACAAAAGTAGTTAATTTACTAAAAGCCGCCTCTACTACTTTCTCCAATTCCCTCCTGAAAACAGTTGCAACTGCAATCACAATCACGATAAGCACAATCATGGAAACCATATTGGTGTCCCCTTCTTCATCTTTTACAAAATTTTCCGTAAAATTATATTTCCAGTTATAACACAGATCTTCCAGTTTCTCCGTTACATTAGTCTCCCATGCCCAATACATTTTCTCTAAGTTTTCTCTCATTACGCTTTCTCCTTCTTTTTACATTTTATCTAAGTCAACTGGTTTCCCATTTGCTTACAGCTTCATTCCCAAAAATGCCGGAAGCATAATCATGATCAGAATCCCCATAAAAATCATGGTGGTAGGCAGCACCAGTTTTGAATTTGCCGCCTCGCCTTTCCGTTTCACCAGATGCTTCTTCTCCTCCCACATCTCGTCCGACATCTCTCTTAAGAAATACGAAATCTCCGCGTTTCCTTTCTGCATATTCTGGATCATCGTAGACGCAAACCTGCGTATCTGCTTGATGGAACATCTCTCGGCGAAATTTCGGTACGCTTCTAATTCCGAGATTCCGTTCTGCATCTCCTGCACCGTCATCTGCATTTCTATATAAATCTCCCGCTCTCCGCCGTATGCCACCTTCTTCCAGGCTTCGCGCACTACCATACCCGAATTCACAAGCAACGTCAGTTTTGAAAGCATCTGCGGCATATCTGCAAGAAGTTCGTCTCTCCGCGCCTCCAGTTTATCGTTCATCGCCTCTTCCACATACCACATCAACAGCGCCGACAGAATCACTCCCATCAATACAGCCGCCGAAGAATTTGCCAGCGCGCCGAGTATGACCAGCAATACGAGAACCGTGAATCCATAGGTCCATTTTGCCGCGTTGATCACGTAGAAATAATATTCCGCATATCTTTTGCCCTGTACTTCGGCAATCTCCTTGATTCTCTTTCTTGCCCTCTTACTCTTGCTGTCGATCTTCAGAAATTTCATCAAAGCGAATCCTACGCAAAATAATTCCGGATATTTATATTCCTTCGGGTCAATTGAACGCACCATTCCCGCATACATTTTCTCGTATCTGGTCGCCAGTATAATCCACGCCAGAACCATTACCGTTGCAAGAATCAACATAATTATTCTGCCCATTTCCATTTTTCGTCCACCCTATATCTTAATATCTATGATCTTCTGTCCTATTACGTATGCCAGCGCAAAGATTCCGATACAGATAACCTTTATGAAAACCGTCGCGACGTTATTGGCGCCTGCCATTGTATTTCCCAGCCCCCTTAACATCACCACTATAATAACCGACATAATCATCATGATATTCAATTCGTTCTTTGACCCCGCGATCATCGTCTCGATCTCCATCTCCACCTCAATCTTGTCATTAATGATCTCCCTGGTGTCCGATACGATTCTCTTAAGATCGCTGCCCTGACGGTTACAGATCTCAAACACATTTGCAAAACTCATCACGTCGTCCAGGCTGCTTCGATCGGCAAAATCCAACAGTAATTCTTCTATATTAATATTGTTTTGAAGCCCTGTGCTGATAATCTGCACCTCCTTCACAATATCCGCGTCTTCTCCATAGATGGACGTCATATCGCTTACCGCGTCGCCAAACGCCTCCACAGTATTCTGCCCGGCGGAATAGGATGACGTCAGTGATTCCAGCAGGTCTTTGAACTGTGTCCGCAGTTCGTTCAACTGCTTCTTTTTCTTATATTCACGGTAATACTCAGGGAATATCTTTGCGCACGCGACTCCTCCGATCACAGACACCGCCGCGCTGTTGAAGAATGCAAATAATACCGCCGCCGCCACCGCAAAGCCCAACGCCTCTGCCGTCAGAAAATCTGTTTTTGTCATATGGTAGACATGATAATCTTTCCCATTACCCAATATCCCCCGCAGCTCCACATATTCTTCTACTTTTTTCTTCTTAAAAAACATCTTTTAAACAACCTCATTTTTCTGTGTGCCCGCCACATTATAATCGTCTTGTACATATGATAAATACCCGTTGTACGCCCCGGTAATTAGGGTACTAGATCATCTCATAGATTCCGGCGATTTTTAATTTATAATCATTCTTAAAAGGATTTTCCGTTCGTGTCAGTTTCCCGGATACCTTCTCCAATGTAGAATTCTCATCCTCTATAAACCGGTAGAGAGGATTTACCTGGATCTTTCCTTCCTCATAGCCGAGAATCTCGCTGATCTCCATCGTCCTTCTTGTCTTATCCCGAAGCCTCGACAGATGTATGATGATATCTACCGCAGACGCGATCTGCTGCCGTATCGCCTCCAGCGGAAGTCCCTCCGCCCCTTGAAGCGCCATAGTTTCCAGACGGCTTAACATATCCCTCGTACTGTTGGCGTGTCCTGTACTTAAGGAGCCGTCATGTCCGGTATTCATAGCCTGAAGCATATCCAGCGCCTCCCCGCCTCTTACCTCTCCTACTACGATCCTCTCAGGTCTCATACGCAGAGAGGATTTGATCAGATCCCGAATCGTCACCGCTCCGCTTCCTGACGCATTCGCGTTCCTCGTCTCCATCCTTACCAGATTATCGATACCCTCGATCTGAAGCTCCGCCGAATCTTCGATTGTGATTACACGCTCATCATGGGGAATATAATGTGATACCGCATTCAGAAAAGTTGTCTTTCCGGAACCCGTTCCCCCCGATATGAAAATGTTATATTTCGCTCTGACAAAGAGCTCCAACACATGGGCGACTTCCGGCGTAATCGAACCGTATTTCAGAAGCTGCTGAATCGTCATAGGCGTCTTGGAAAATTTCCGGATCGTGACCGTGGCTCCCTTTAACGAGATCGGCGGAAGCACCACGTTCACACGAGAACCGTCCGGCAGTCTGGTATCTACAATAGGATTCGCCTGATTAACCTCTCTGCCCGCCTTCCCTACGATCTTCTGAATGATATCTTCCAGTTGCCGTTCGTCGTCGAACGCCTGCTCAAGCTTATATAACGCGCCTGCTTTTTCCACGAATATGTCGTTCGGTCCGTTGATCATAACTTCCGTAATCTTCTCGTCTTTCATGATCGAATCCAGGAGTCCCAGTCCGCGGATCGAATCAAAGATACGCTCCGTAATGTCTATCCGCTCTTCGATCGTGATATATTCCCCCCGAATCTCCTCGCTAATCAACTGTTTGATAACCTCTTCCAGATCGTCGTTACCCACCCTGTTCAGATCATATTTATCAAATATCCTCTTCTTTAAGCTCTTTACAACGCCTGATTTTCTCTCCTCATTCATCAGATCCTCCCGATTATATCTTTCCCCGCGATTTCCTCGGCTAACTTCCTCTCATCCAGTCCTTCAACTCGATTAATTCCGCCCATCACCGGAACTGCCGCCTGAGAAAGCTGGATACCGTTCTTAGAGCTGAATCTATTGTACAGAAGACACGTCTTGTCCAGAATCTCCGCATTCTGTCTCTGTTCTATCACCCGAACCGTCTCACAAAAGCGCTCAAATTTTCCGTTTCCCGTCCGGCTTCCATCTGCCACATACACGATCTTATCCGCATAATCTTTCATCAGCATAGACATACGCTCCGTCATATCTCCGGAGAGGTCTATCACGACTTCTTTATATTTGCCGCTTTGCGCAATCTCCTGTATCAGCATTCCCGATTCTTCATCTGACAGTTCAGACATATCATAAGCATTTTTACACGTGTGAAGAAAATCAACTCCTGAAGGGTCCGTCCGGGTCACACTATCAAGCTTGATAGCAAGATTCCCCTTCCTGCTCTTCAAAGAATAGATGATATCTGAAAAGCTTAAATTCCCTTCCCCTTGAAAATACAGGTTTGAATCCCCGAATTTCTCCAGATTCAGATAGAATACCTTCTTTGCCGACGCCTGTCTCAGCGCGTACGCCGCCGCCGCCGTCGACGTACCGCACCCTCCCTGCACGGATGTAAACAGGATTACTCTTATATCTCCCGTTTTCTTTATCTTAAACTTCACATCAGACGCTTTCTCCGCATACAGATTCAGCATCATCCGATAGATTTCTTCCGCTTTCTGGTATTTACAGATTGCCGGGATTCCGTCTATCGTATCCGCGTCCGGCATGGCGCTGAGGTATCCCACTGTAATTTTGTCCGGTATCTTCTCATCCGCTATCTTTATCGTCTGTTCAAACAGCACAAGATCTGTCGGGTTACTTTGCAGATTCTGATACAATGTATCTTCATTTGAAAATATGGATAGACTGATTCTATCCGCATATTTCTGCTGAAATATTTTTGTAATTCTGTTTAAAAACTCAATATCAGAATCTAAAACAGCCACCTTTATCTTCATCTTCTGTGCTCCTTTTCGTATAAATTATAGTTATTATTATACGTTTTATCGTAGTGAGTTGCAATACTAATTCCTTTTATAATTAACAAATACGTAACTATTCAACTATTTTTGGAGGTGATATATTATTATGGATATCCTGGATAAGATTACACAATACCGTCTGGATCGCAATTGGACAGAATATCAGTTAGCAGAAAGATCAGGACTTACACAGTCAACCATTTCTTCCTGGTATCGCAAGAACATGCTTCCGTCCATCCCCTCTCTTGAAAAGATCTGTGATGCCTTCGGAATTACTCTTTCTCAATTCTTTCTGGAAGATAATGAAAATGCTACACATCTTACCGACCAACAGCGGAAACTGCTACTGTGCGCCGCCAAGCTGAATCCTGAGCAGTACGAATCATTACTTCATTTTCTGGAGCTTCTGTAAGAAATTCCGTATGAGCAAGTATGCTGCATCGGTCCTCTGATATATATTTGCAGAGGAAAAGTAAACCTAGACTGTCTGTATACGCAGGCCAGGATCGTTTCTCTTTGCACATATTATTGCTCAGGATGATCTTGACCTGCATATGCAGGCTCCCTCTCAGAACCCAACGTCTTTATTCCCCCACATACATAACAAAATCTGCATTCTGCGCCGCAGCTAATCGAATTGATTAATCATTGACTATATCCTCCAATTCCTCCATATTATATATTCTGGATTCTCTTAAATTCCCTGTCGGATAATCAAAGATCAAAGTATCCCCCGACACATCGACAAGATACGGCAGCCTGGCCAACACTTCAAATTGTCCGTCAAGCAGCTCTCCATAACCATAACCGTCCACCTCCATATACCGCGCCACAAGGTAATCACCGGCTTTCACCACATCCGTCAGATAGGTGTCTTCTTCCAGACGTGCAATCTCTCTTCCCGTCTTTTTATCGTATACAATCGGTGTTCCGTGGAGAGGCGATTCGATGCGGAAGTTATCTATGATAAATTCCTCGTCTAATTCGTCGCCCGATACTTGCCGGTCTTTTATTTTGTATGTTTTTTCACGAAGCAGTTCACCGCTGCCTGCGGAATAGACAGATATTCTTCCGTCGTCGTAAGTGACTTCCAGATATGACTCCCCTTCCTCCCTGATAAACTGCTGATCTATCACCTGGTCTGAATCCGGGATCTCTTCTTCCCTGACCAACGTCCCATCTTTTCCATATACCCGGAACCGCTTATAAGAATATAGCATCGCCGTCTCTCCATCCGCGCTGACTCTTGCTTCATCATGATGATAATCCGGATCATAGGAGAAGACTTCCGCCTCCGGATGTTCTTCGTACCGCATAATCCTGACCACGGATCTGTCCATACTTCCGGCTGCAGCCATCTCTCCTGACAGACCAATCAGGTCGCTTACATACTCTTTCCTGTAACGGGATGTAAGCCGGGCATTTTCATCAAAAAAGCACATCTCTTTCTCTGTAATTACCATTGCACGCATCTCTTCCACCGCAAATCGGAGAATATTCCCCTCTGCGGCCGCCAGCGGCGTCTGTTCTCCCGTAACCGGGTCCATCTTCACAAGGACATTGTCCGCCGCGACATAGATTCCGCTTTCATCCGCCTGTACCCTGATGTCCGTATCCGCCTGAAAACCTCCCGTTTCTTTACCCTTTTCCGCATCAATAACAGCAAATGCCGCTCCGTCCTGTCCGTATACCGCAAGCGCAAGATATTTGCCGAAAAAACCACCCTCATAATGTTCATAACCAGAATCCGAATAAAAAACCGTGCACATATCCTCTCCCGCCGACTCCGCCATGTCTTCTGCGTGCGCCAGATCATAGACACCAAGCGACCCGTCATGAAAACTTACCGCCAGCTTCGAACCGTCGTGATTCAGAGCGAACAGATTGTCTTTTATGCCTATATTCCGGCTCTTTCCGGCAAAATCAATTTTACATCTGACCTCCCCTGTCTTTGCGTCATATACTGTGGCGTAAGTATCTCCCTCACAGATTCCGGCCGCGGTCTTTCTGTCTTCGGAAACACAGATGGACGCAGCGATACCGCCTGTCCACAACTCATTCTGTTCCTGGATGTCATATGCCTTAATCCCTTCCTCTCCCGCATACAGGATCGTATCTGCGTCCAGATACCGTATCTGCGATATGGCAGAAGATCCTGCCGGAAGATTCGCCGTCACATCCCCTCTCTTTGTATCGAATATGACCACATCCTGACCGCACAAAGCCGCCGCGCTCTCCCCGCCCGGCGCTATCGCCATATAAAGGGGCGCCGAAGGCAGCTCTATCGTCTTATATAGCTTATAACCGTCAGACAGGTCATACACGCCTGCAGTATCCGTAAGCACTTTCCTGATGCCGGGCACATGTTCCGGCATCCATTGACCTGAGGATTCTGACATCACTGTCCTGACATGCCTTTTTGCTTCTTCCACATCTCCATGATCCAGAGCCGTCTGCGCATATTCCGTTAGCTTCAGCCATTTCTCCATGGACTGCATTCTCTTCAACCCTGCAAATGCGGTGATTCCGCCCATTAAGAATATCGTCGGAAACACAATTACCGCTGTCCGTCTCCATCTGCGCCATCTGCACATGCGCGGGTCGTCTCTGCGCAGATTCAGAAACGCCTGTTTCATCTCATCGGCCGTCTGATAGCGGAATCCCGGATTCGGCCTCATAGCCCTGGCGATAATCCGGACAATCTGGGAATTAGCCGTCTTATCCGATAACGGTACAACCGCCGTCGCATCCTTCGGCGGCCGCACCCCGCCAAGAAGATGATATAACGTGGCGCCCACGCTGTAGATATCCGACCTTATATCCGGCGTCACAAGCCGCTTTCCCTCCGAACCGGAAGCCCCCGATATATCCGACGCATTCCACACACTCGACAATCCGTGAATTCCCGACACGCCCCGCATACCTGAGAGTCCGTCCGAGCCCGCCAAGATCAATGTCGCCGCTTCGTCTTCCGGGATATTCTCCGACGCCATGGTCAATGTCACATCCGCGCCTTCTCTGATTCCCGCGCTCTCCCCCTCATATTGTGACGAGAAGTCAAACCCATAGTGTTCCGGGGACGCATACCCCACGCTGCAGCCGATCACGCCTTCTTCGCCAAGAGCAAGCGCTATATTGAAATCAATCAGGCAGATATTGCCATCCTGAGTCAGCATCAGATTCGCCGGCTTAATATCACTGTGCACATATCCTTTCGGCGGAGAACCATGTATCGGACTATGGAGATAGCAAAGCGCGTCAAGCAGCTGAATCGCCCATCTGACCACCTGTGCCTGAGAAAACCTCTCTCCTCTTTTTAACGCCTTGTCAAGGCTCTCTCCTTCTATGTACTCAATCACCGTATAAACCGCTTCACCCTCTACAAAGAAATCATATACTTTTGGAATATACGGATGATTCAACTCCTTTAAAACGTCAACCTCCCGCCGCAGGAATTCCTGTCTGGTCGCTAATTTCCGTTTATCAATCTTTAGGGCGACCTTCTTCTTCAGACGAAGATGCCATGCCAGATAGACGTTTCCGCCGCCTCCGGCGCCTAGTTTTCCAATTATTTCATATGTTGAACCAATAATCTGTGACATTCCGCTCTCCTGTATAAACGCAAACGCTTTATCGTTATTATTATACGATATTATACATTATTCTGCAATATTTTCTTTCCAAATAAAAACATCAACTACAAAGGCTTTGAGAAAGACAACCTCTCTCAAAGCCTTAAATGTGTAATCCATATTCATGTCAGACAGTCTGTCCTTACGCTTTACACTTTCCGGCGACTATCTAAAACATCTTTTCTTTGACACGATCGTCATGCAGATACCTGCCGCCAATACGGAGATTACCATCCATGGCAATACCGGCGCCGCATCTCCTGTCTTTGGAGCGCCTGCTCTTCCGGAAGTACCCGATCCATTTCCGGAACCCGTACCGTTCCCGGCAGCGCCGTTTACAGCCGTATTACCCTCCGAACCTGACGCACTTGATCTATCTAATATGGTCAGTTCCGTGTCAACGGAAGCGAAGGTATATTCTAATGTAACGTTATGTTTTCCGACAGAGAGTGTATCTAAGTACTTCGATGCAAAAGTGAGGAGTGTGGAACCTTCTCTCAACGTATAATTGCTCTTGTCCACCTTAACGCCATCCATATACGCACATACGAAATCCTTAACATCTCCCGTACATTTGATTGTCGCTCCGTTACCCCCGCCTATGACATAGGTATAATCCGTCACCTCCGGAACAATTCTCAACTCTTCCTTATCCGGAGACGTCGTACCCGCCGGCTCCTTAGGCGCTGTAAAAACTTCCCATACCATCTTTGATCCGATCGCCTGCCTTACTTCCGGCGTCCATGTGGAATTTCCGTCGGGATACTTTGCTGTCGCAGTTACATTCTGGAAGGGCTCTTCACTAGCCTGATCCTTGGCAATATCAGGAGCGTCTCCTTCAAATGTAACGCTGTCAAGTCCGCTGCAATCTGCGAAAGTTTCATGACCTATTGTCTTTACATTATTCGGAATCGTTATTTCAAGTAAACTCTCACATCCCTGAAACGCTTCATACTCGATTGCGGTAACTCCTTTAGGGATTGTTATATTCACAAGATTCGCACATCTCTGGAACGTGGCGGCGCTGATCTTTGTTATATTCCCTGAAATTGACACTTCTGTTAAAGCTGTACATCTATAAAACGCACCATCTCCTATTTCTATTACACTAGATGGAATCGCAATCTTCTTAAGACTTGTACAGCCTCTAAACGCAGAGTTCTCTATTCTTGTCAGGCTATTCGGAAGGGATATCTCCGGCAAACTTTCACAACTCCAAAACGCACCGAATCCTATCTCTGTAACCCCTTCCGGAATTAAAACTTTTTTCAGATTTACACATCTGTCAAACGCATACTCCCCTATTTCTTTTACGCTGCCCGGAATAGATACCTCCGCCAGATTATTACAGTTCCAAAACGCACCATAGCCTATGCCTGTAATCCCTTCTTCGATCTTTATGGAAGTTATCTGAGCCACCAGCGAATCGCCTATAGATTCTACCAGTTCCTGATCTGGTACTCCACTTCCGGAAACTGTCAGCACTCCGTCCGTCAGTTCCCATGTGATACCATTCGTCGTAGTACCAGTCGACCTGGCAGAATCCTGGGCCATGATATCATCACCTTCAGCCAACTCAACCGACACCGCCGTCTCATCTGCTTCGCTGTCCGTTTCTGAATCTGCTTTCTCTGCCCCGGTTTCATTCTCTGTTTCATGATTTTCTGTTTCATAATTCTCTGAAACTGTTTTTGCATCCTCAAGAGTGTCAACGCCATCCGTTCTTGTTTCCACACTCGCGCTGTCTGTTTCCGTTTCATTTGCTATAAGCTCATCCTTTGTCTCTGCCTCAGAAACCACCGTCAAAGCCTCCGGCAAACTTCCGTCCGTCTCTGCCGCAAATGCCAGTGTACTGCCAGACAGCACAAGGTTTACCGCCAGCATAACGGCAATCCATCTCCTCTTCATCTTCCAAATTCTCCTTCTCTGTCTCTTACCTTATTAAATTATATCGTTAATATTATACGTCTTATCGAATCATATTGCAATAATAATTTAATAAATAATTCCATTAATTATCTCCATGATGTATAATAAGGATAAATTTTAACCAATATTTACGGAGGTCAGAGATGAGAAAACGAATTAACTACTCGGTGCAGTTTTAGGGCTGACAGCAGATTGCATCGAGGTTAATAAAAAATCTTAACTTATGTTGTCAGGAACTGCGCCGATCAATTCAATATAATAATGTAAAAGGGAGCAGTTTATATGAATAAAGAGAAATTAAAATCAATCTGGAAAAAAGAAGAAAGCATTGCATATATAAAAGGATGGGACTTTTCACATATCCATGACAGATATGATGAAGAATATGATCTGCCATGGGATTACAAAGAGATCGTAAAGCAGTATTTAAACGACGATCTTAATCTCCTGGATTATGATACCGGCGGAGGTGAATTTTTACTGTCTCTGGAGCATCCTTTTGATAAAACATCTGCAACCGAAGGTTATAAACCAAACGTTCAAATATGTAAAGAAAGATTACTGCCTTTAGGAATTCATTTTAAAGAATGTAATGCTCCTTCTGCGATTCCATATAAAGATGAAGCATTTGATATGATCATTAACCGGCATGGAAGTTTTGACTCGCAAGAATTGTACCGTCTGCTGAAGAAAGACGGAATCTTCGTTACAGAGCAGGTCGGAGGCGATAATGAGAGAGATCTGGTTGATATGATACTTCCAGGAACGCCAAAACCTTTTCCACATCTGAATCTCAAAGAACAAAGAAAAGTATTTGAAGAAGCCGGATTTCAAATACTCGACGCACAGGAGGCATATCGGCCCATTCGTTTCTATGACGTAGGCGCTTTTGTATGGTTCGCACACATTATTGAATGGGAGTTCCCGGGTTTCTCTGTCGACAAATGTTTTGAACGACTATTGAATATGCAGAAGATTCTTGAAGACAAAGGAGAAGTCAAAGGAACTATTCATCGTTTTTTAATAGTTGCAAAGAAATCAAAGATCCCGCAGCAGACTAACAGGGCGTAAAAAAACCAGACATCGGGGCTGTCAGAAAATACTGTTTACCTTTTTTCGACAGCCCCAAAGCAATAGATCACAATTCCATAGAAAGCAGCATTTCCTTATATTCTTCCGGCAGCTCAAGCTCCGGCTTATCCTGAATCCTATAAGCCAGTTCATCTGTCTCGTCCAGCACTTCCCCCATCATATCCGGGATCTCCAGAACTTTCTGTCTGCAGAACTCCGCGCTTTCTTTATCCCCCGCCTGTTCATAGAGCTGAACGCCCACATACAACATATCGAAGTAATCCAGATATTCCTCTAACTCATACCTTGCCAGCGCAATTGCTTTCTGCTTATATTCGATCATCCTCTCAAAATCCCCTTCTGCATACGCAAGCCTGGCTTTCGCGCTGCAGGCCAGAGACGCCGACTGATTCAGCGCCAGAATATTATCCGCCAATCGCTCCATCTCCTCCTCATCTTCCGCGCCTGGAAGCATCTTAAGCCATGCGTCGGTACATCCGGGATACAGATCCGCCGCCGTCTCATAGCTTCCGCACCGATAGAACCCGGAGACAACCCCAAGCCAGCAATTGACCACAATCAGTACGCCTGCCGCCGGAATCCAGATCCTTGGAGTAATCTTCCTCTCGCCGCCGCTTTCCGTGTCCATCGCCAATAACAGTACGAATCCAATCACTATAAACTGCAGGTCGAAATCAAACATACAATGCACTGATACCGCAAAAAGAAGCATGCGCCTGGTCAGACCCGTCTGCTTTGCCATGAAACTCTTCACGACAGCCATAACCATAAGCGCCGCCGGAATCCATCCCACATCCAGCAACACCTGCATCAATTCATTATGGATATTAAGTACAGAATACACCCCTGTCTGAAAGGAGCCCTGAAGGTAATAATATCCCATATAGCCAAGCCCCAGCGGATGACGCAGGATCACCGGCAAGGCGTCTTTATAATAAAGCAGACGCCCCAGGAATGTACTTGTATTCGCAAACGACGTCAGGTAACGCCCCACATTCGATACATTTCCCGTCAGCATGACATATAATCCGCTCAGCGCAACCATCCCGGCTATCAATAGCAGCAATATTTTCCGAACCCCGGAACCCTTATGAAAAATTATATAACCTGTCAATACCGCCAATAATACGAAAAAAGACGTCCGGCTTCCGGTCAGTACAACGCCGAATAACAAGACTATAATATTGACAATCTGCCGTCTGTTCCATACATCTTTCCCAGTCAAAATGACCGCGCCAGTAATCAAATATAATGCAAAAGCGTTCGGATATTGAAAAAACCCGGCCAGTCTCTTATTTACCCAAAAATAATCTCTCCATAGGGGGATCTGCCCTAACCCAATTGATAGAACCGTCATAAATCCTCCCGCCAAAGGGACTGTATCCAGAAGCGCCTCTCTTTCCTTCTGTATCTGCATGATAACCACCAGAAACAGAAGCAGCGGAAGGAATTTCACGAATCCAAAAATCGCCATTCCATGGTCAACCGCCCAGACCATGCTCGCGCCGTAGGAAATTACCAGCAAAAGTATAGAAATCCATGTCAAATTTATCTTAATAACCATTACACCTGATTTCTTTAATAAATACAGAAGATACCCTGTCAAAATAACCGAGAACAGACATGATGCCCATTCATAGAATCCGCCGCATAAAAAGGGAGCCGCCAGCAAAAATACCTGCGATACACGGATATTGTAATCTTGCATATCCACTTTCCCCACATTCTGCACGCCTTCTTTATTTACTTTCCCATTTATTACCTTCTTATTTTTCCTCTTATTTGTTTTCTTCTTCACGCTCTTCTTAGACATCCGCCGTCCTCTTCCTTTGCATATTATCTTCTGCATACGTTTTGCATATAAAAATTATTTTATTTCAAAATATAGTTTTTATTATACGATATTACGCACCTTTTTACAATAAGAACAAAACTGTCATTTGATGAACGTTTTTTAGAAAATCA
>OFGB01000376.1_pt1 | contig 32987 bp, 25 predicted proteins | sample 1521491 | NCBI WGS metagenome assembly OFGB01 (sample SAMEA3504095, study PRJEB24116) | mouse gut metagenome | biome: mouse gut; feature: mouse-associated habitat; material: faeces | place: Denmark | collected 2011
ATGGCGGGACAGATGTGATAAATGAATTGTACAATGATGATGAAGAGGACGAGATGGAAAAGAAAGACACAAGGAGAAAAAGACGCAGAAGAGACAGAAAACAAAAGAAAGGCGGGAAGGTGGCGGCAATCACGCTAGGGGGTATATTGGCTGTACTGGCGCTGGCGTATCTGGGGATTGCATTATATTTTAACAGTCACTTTCTGTTTTTTACGAAGATCAACGGTACAGATTTTTCGATGAAGAATGTCGAGCAAGTAGAAGACTATATGAAGAAGCAGGTATCGGATTATACGTTGGCATTGGAGAAATCAGACGGCGGGCATGAGTCGATTGACGGAAGTGATATCGCGATTGAATATGTTTCGGGGAAACAATTGAAGAAACTTATGGAGGAGCAGGACAACTTTTTGTGGATCAAGTCTTTGTGGGAACATCCGACGATTGAAGCAGAGATCGGTGTGAAATATGACGAGAAAGCGTTGGCGGAGGTGACCGCGAACCTTGCCTGTATGAAACCGGAGAATCAGACGGCTTCGGTAGATGCTTATCCGGAATTCCAGGAAGGACAGTTTGCGATCAAACCGGAGGTTGTGGGAACTCAGATTGACACGGAAACTTTTAATGCGAAGGTTGCAGAAGCGATCAATGGGTTTCAGCCGTCTCTGAAGCTTTCCGAGGCAGGGTGCTATATTAAACCGAGGTTTATGTCAGATTCGCCGGAAGTAGTTGCGGCGAGAGACGCGATGAACAGTTATCTCGGAGCTAATGTTACTTATGATTTTAATCCATATACTGAAGTGGTGGACGCGTCTGTGATATCGCAGTGGATACATGCGGACGCAGAGATGAACGTTACGTTCGACGAGGGAGCGGTAAGGGCGTATGTCCAGAGCCTGGCGGATAAGTACGATACAAAAGGTAAGACGAGAAATTTTATCACTGCTACGGGGAACGCCGTGACGATAGAGGGAGGAAGTTACGGATGGAGGATTGATCAGGAGGCGGAATACAGTGCGCTGATTGCGAATATTCAGAATGGAGAGACGGTGACGCGGGAAGTAAACTATCTGAGCCGGGGCGCCAGCCATGAAGAGAGAGATGTGGGCAGTACTTACGCGGAAGTGGATTTGACGACGCAGCAGATGTATTTTATTCAGAACGGGCAGGTAGTGCTTGAGTCCGGCGTCGTTACCGGTAATCCAAATAAAGGGAACGAGACGCCTCAGGGAGTCTATTCATTAGCGTGGAAAGCGACGGATCAGGTGCTGCGCGGAACGAAGCAGCCGGATGGGAGTTATGAGTACGAGACTCCGGTGAAGTATTGGATGCCGTTTAACGGCGGTATAGGATTTCATGACGCGACATGGCAGTCGTCTTTCGGTGGAGACAGATATCAGACGTATGGCTCGCACGGATGTGTGAATCTGCCTTATGATATTGCGGCTCAGCTATATGATCTGATTTCTTCGGGAGTGCCGGTAGTATGCCATTATTGATGAAGGAGGACATAGTGTACGAATTATTGAAAAGAGACGGTTTCGCCAAGAGGGGGAGGCTGCATACGATACACGGAACGGTTGAGACTCCTGTATTTATGAACGTGGGGACGGCCGCTGCGATCAAAGGCGCCGTGTCCACTACTGATTTACAGGAGATCAAGACGCAGGTAGAGCTTTCAAATACATATCATCTTCATGTCCGGCCGGGAGACAAGGTGGTGAAGAGTCTGGGAGGACTCCATAAGTTCATGGTATGGGATAAACCGATTCTGACCGATTCGGGAGGATTTCAGGTGTTTTCACTGGCGGGACTCAGGCAGATTAAGGAAGAGGGAGTGTATTTTCATTCTCACATTGACGGCAGGAAGATCTTCATGGGACCGGAAGAGAGTATGCAGATACAATCCAATCTCGCCTCTACCATCGCCATGGCGTTTGATGAATGTCCTTCCAGCGTAGCAGACAGAGAGTATATGCAAAGATCGGTAGACCGGACTTCACGCTGGCTCGTTCGGTGCAAACAGGAGATGGACAGGTTGAATCAGCTGTCGGATACCATTAACCGGAATCAGATGTTGTTTGGAATCAACCAGGGGGGAATCTATGAGGATATCCGGATCCGTCACGCGCAGGAGATTACGCAGTTAAAATTAGACGGCTATGCAGTGGGCGGATTGGCGGTCGGAGAGTCCCATGAGGATATGTATCGGATCCTGGAGGCGGTTGTGCCGCATCTTCCTGTGGATAAACCTACTTATCTGATGGGAGTCGGAACTCCGGCGAATATCTTAGAGGCGGTGGATCGGGGCGTAGATTTCTTCGATTGCGTATATCCCAGCCGGAATGGAAGGCATGGGCATGTTTATACGAATCAGGGAAAATTAAATCTTTTTAACGCGAAGTATGAGCTGGACGAAGGACCGATTGAGGAAGGATGCCAGTGTCCGGCCTGTAAGACTTATTCCAGAGCTTATATCAGACATCTTCTGAAAGCAAAAGAGATGCTGGGGATGCGTCTGTGCGTGCTGCATAATCTTTATTTCTATAATACGATGATGGAAGAGATAAGAGAAGCTATCGAATCGGGGAATTACAAAGAGTATAAATCCGCAAAATTAAAAAGAATGTCGAAAAACACTTGATGAAAGACGGATTATTGTGTATGATAGCAATATCGCTTAAATTTAGGAGGAATTTATATGTATGCATTAGCGACACAGAGCGCAGGAGCGAATTGGGCATTGTTGATTGTTGTATATGCGGTTATTTTCGGCGGTTTTTACTTTATATTCATGAGACCGCAGAAGAAAGAGCAGAAGAGAGTACAGGCGATGATTGCCGATATGGAAGTCGGCGATACAGTGCTTACAACAAGCGGTTTCTATGGGGTTATTATCGATATCAGTGACAGTGATGTGATCGTAGAGTTCGGAAGCAACCGTAACTGCCGTATTCCGATGCAGAAGTCGGCGATCGCCCAGGTTGAGAAGGCGTCTGCAGAATAAAGAGCTTTGAAGGAATAAAAGCGTGTGGCCGAAGCTTATGCCTGGCCCCACGCTTTTTCTGTTGTGCGCCTGGCGGCGCACGTTTCTAACATAATCTTTCTGATATTATATATCTGTCATTAAGAGAAGGATTAATCTTCTTCTTCGCTTTGGAAACTGTAGGTATACCGTTTTCGGGCCATCTCATCATTTGCCAGATATTCGTCATAAGTCGTGATCTTGTCGATCAGCTTTCCGCCGGGAACGATCTCCATGATACGGTTTGCCGTTGTCTGAACGATCTGGTGATCCCTGCACGAGAACAGGAGCACGCCGGGGAACTTGATCAGTCCGTTGTTCAGCGCAGTAATCGCTTCCATGTCCAGATGGTTGGTCGGTTCGTCGAGAAGCAGGACGTTTGCGCCGGAGATCATCATCTTAGAGAGGAGGCACCGTACCTTCTCGCCGCCGGAGAGTACGCGGACCCGTTTGACTCCGTCGTCGCCGGAGAAAAGCATTCGTCCCAGGAAACCGCGTACATAAGTGACGTCTTTTTCCTCTGAATATTGGGTCAGCCATTCTACGATCGTGTAATCATTCTCGAATTCTTCACCGCTGTCCTGCGGGAAATATGCCTGAGAAGTGGTGATTCCCCATTTATAAGTTCCCTCGTCCGGCTCCATCTCGCCGCTCAGAATCTGGAAAAGAGTGGTTTTGGCAAGCTCGTTGCCGCCTACGAAAGCGACTTTGTCATCATGGTTTAAAGTAAAAGAGAGATTATCCAGGACTTTCTCCCCGTCGATGGTCTTGCTTAGATTCTCGACGGTAAGCACCTCGTTGCCGATCTCCCGGTTCGGACGGAAATCAATGTACGGATACTTACGGCTGGAAGGCTGGATGTCGTCCAATTGTATCTTTTCCAACGCTCGCTTTCTGGAGGTTGCCTGTTTGGATTTGGAAGCGTTGGCGCTGAAGCGGGATATAAATTCCTGCAATTCCTTGATCTTTTCTTCTTTCTTTTTGTTAGCTTCTTTCATCTGCCGGATGAGCAGTTGGCTTGATTCGTACCAGAAGTCATAATTACCGGCATAGAGCTTGATCTTACCGTAGTCGATATCCGCGATCTGGGTACAGACTTTATTCAGAAAATATCTGTCGTGAGATACTACGATGACAGTGTTTTCAAAATTGATCAGAAATTCCTCCAGCCATGCGATTGCGTCCAGATCCAGATGGTTGGTCGGCTCGTCCAGCAGAAGGATATCCGGATTACCGAACAGGGCCTGGGCGAGAAGAACTTTTACCTTCTCGGGTCCGTTCAGGTTCTGCATGATCTCGTAATGCATCTCGGAAGGGATTCCAAGACCGTTCAAAAGGGAGGCGGCGTCTGACTCTGCTTCCCAGCCGTTCATAGCGGCGAATTCTCCCTCTAATTCGCTGGCTTTGATTCCGTCTTCATCTGTAAAATCTTCCTTGGCATAGATGGCTTCTTTTTCTTTCATAATCTCATAGAGGCGTGCGTTTCCCATCATAACCGTGTCGAGGACGGGATATTCGTCGTATTTGAAGTGATCCTGCTGTAAGAAGGAGAGGCGTTCGCCCGGAGTGACGGCGACCTCGCCCTTACTTGGTTCCAATTGCCCGGAGAGGATCTTTAAGAACGTGGATTTGCCGGCTCCGTTTGCGCCGATCAGACCGTAGCAGTTTCCTTCGGTGAATTTGATATTGACGTCTTCAAACAGGGCTTTCTTTCCCACCCGTAATGTTATATTGTTTGTACTGATCATATGCTTCCCTACTCCTTATTTTTTAAATTACTTCGCCTATCTTACCAAATATGGAAAGAAATAGCAAGGATGTTTGCCGGTTAATATATGAAAAGTAACTTAAATCGAAAGAGAACGGCTGTACGGAACAAGAAAATAGGTATATAATAGCAAAGGGAAAAATAGTGTAAAACAATACAAATTTATTACAGGAAAAGAGGTATCGTTCATGATAAAAGCGACAATGGTATTGGAAGGCGGGGCAACCAGAGGGGTATTTACCTCAGGGGTTTTAGATTATCTGATGGAGCAGGGGCTGTATACGTCTCATGTGATCGGAGTGTCTGCCGGCGCCTGTAACGGGGTAGATTACGTATCAAGGCAGATAGGAAGAACCAGGGACTGTATGATTCATAAGGAGCGGGAATACAGCTATTACCATGGATTCCGGAAATTTATACGAGAAAAGAGCCTGATGGATATGGATATGATATTCGACAGATATCCCAACGAATATTTTCCTTTCGACTATGATACGTATTTTAATTCCGGGATGGAATGTGAGATAGTTACGACGAATTGTGAGACCGGACAGGCGGAATATATGACAGAACGGCAGGACAAAGCGCGGCTCATGAAGATCTGCCGGGCATCCTGCAGCATGCCTTTGGTGGCTCCCATCGTGAATGTGGACGGAACGCCTTATCTGGACGGAGGGCTGGCGGATTCGATTCCGGTGGGCCGGGCGATAGAACTTGGAAATAAAAGGATTATAGTGGTTCTGACCAGGAATCCGGGATATCGCAAAAAACCGACGTCCCAGGCTGCGGCAGATCTGTACCGGAGGGCATACAAGAAGTATCCGGAACTGGTACGGGCGACGATTCGGAGAAATTATGAGTACAACCGCCAGATCCGGCTGGTGGAACAGTTGGAGCGGGAGGGAAAGATCTTCGTGTTCAGTCCGCGTATTCCTACGGTTTCACGTATTGAGAGGGACTGTGACGCTCTGAAGCATTTCTATGAGCATGGATATCAGCAGGCGAAGAAGAGACACGCAGAGCTTCAGGCATATCTGGAGAAATGGCAAATTTAGTCGATTAAAGTCTTGAAACATGCGAAAAAATAGGATATTATAAAGGCTAATGTATTTGAATAATAGGAAGGAAGAGGATTATGGTGCTGAGAATCGGTGTGATCAAAGGGGACGGAATCGGTCCTGAGATCGTAACGGAAGCCATGAAGGTATTGGATCAGGTCGCGAAAGTATATGGGCATACTTGCGATTATACGCAGTTACTGATGGGAGGCGCGTCGATCGATGTGCATGGAGTGCCGCTGACGGACGAGACGGTGGCGGAGGCAAAGAAGTGTGACGCGGTATTGATGGGATCCATCGGAGGGGACGCGAAGACCTCGCCCTGGTATCAGTTGGAACCGTCAAAGAGACCGGAGGCAGGATTGCTTCGGATTCGTAAAGAGCTGAATCTGTTTGCGAACTTAAGGCCCGCAGTCCTGTATGATGAATTAAAGGGCGCATGTCCGCTTAAAGAGGAGATTACAGAGGGCGGATTTGATATGATGATCATGAGAGAGCTGACAGGAGGTCTGTATTTCGGAGAACGGAAGACCGTGGAAGAAAAAGGCGTCATGACGGCGTACGACTCTCTTACATATAATGAGCATGAGATCCGCAGGATCGCAAAGCGCGGATTCGATATAGCCATGAAACGCAGGAAAAAAGTAACCAGCGTGGACAAGGCGAACGTCCTGGATTCATCCAGGCTCTGGAGAAAGGTTGTGGAGGAAGTGGCCGGGGAGTATCCGGAGGTAACCTTAGAGCACATGCTTGTGGATAACTGCGCGATGCAGTTAGTCAAAGATCCGAAACAGTTTGACGTGATCCTTACGGAGAATATGTTTGGAGATATCCTGTCTGACGAGGCGAGTATGGCGACGGGCTCCATCGGAATGCTTGCAAGCGCCAGCCTGAATGAGACGAAATTCGGACTCTATGAGCCGAGCGGCGGTTCCGCGCCGGATATCGCGGGGAAGGGCATAGCCAACCCCATCGCGACTATCCTGTCCGCGGCGATGATGCTGCGTTTCAGTTTCGATCTGGATAAAGAGGCGGACGCGATCGAGCGTGCGGTTGCGAAAGTATTAGAGGAAGGATACCGGACGATTGACATTATGTCGGAAGGAAAGCAGCAGGTCAAAACGGATAAGATGGGCGATCTGATCGCGGGTAATATTGGTTAACAGCAGGAGCATAGGTTTAGGAGGTTTATCATGAGAAGTGATACAGTTACAAAAGGAAAGCAGCAGGCTCCCCACCGTTCATTGTTTAATGCGCTGGGGCTTACGCAAGAAGAGATGGACCGTCCCCTGGTAGGGATCGTAAGTTCTTATAACGAGATCGTTCCGGGACACATGAACCTGGATAAGATCGTAAACGCAGTAAAGCAGGGAGTCGCCATGGCGGGCGGAACGCCCATCGTATTCCCGGCGATCGCGGTATGCGACGGAATCGCCATGGGACATATCGGAATGAAATATTCACTGGTTACCAGAGATCTGATCGCGGATTCCACGGAGGCGATGGCGCTTGCGCATCAGTTCGACGCCCTGGTAATGGTGCCGAATTGTGATAAGAATGTGCCGGGGCTTCTGATGGCGGCGGCAAGAATCAACGTCCCGACGATCTTCGTCAGCGGCGGCCCTATGCTTGCGGGACATGTTAAAGGAAAGAAAACGAGTCTTTCCAGCATGTTCGAGGCGGTAGGAGCGAATGCGGCGGGTAAGATCACGGATGAAGATCTGTGCGAATTCGAGAATAAGACATGTCCGACCTGCGGTTCTTGTTCCGGTATGTATACGGCGAACAGTATGAACTGCCTGACAGAAGTGCTTGGAATGGGACTTGGCGGAAACGGAACCATTCCGGCGGTCTATTCTGCGAGAATCCGCCTTGCAAAACAGGCGGGCATGAAGGTAATGGAGTTATTGGAGAAGAATATCCGTCCAAGGGATATCATGACAGAAAAGGCTGTCCTGAACGCGCTTACCGTAGATATGGCGCTGGGATGTTCGACAAACAGTATGCTTCATCTTCCGGCAATCGCGCATGAGATCGGGATGGATTTTGAGATAGATTTTGCCAACGGTATCAGTGAGAAGACCCCGAATCTCTGTCACCTGGCTCCGGCAGGTCCTACATATATGGAAGATCTGAACGAAGCGGGCGGAGTATATGCCGTTATGGCAGAGTTGAATAAGAAGAATCTGCTTCATACGGATTGTATGACGGTGACAGGAAAGACGGTGGGAGAGAATATCAAGGATGCGGTAAATAAAGATCCGGAAGTTATACGCCCCATCGACAATCCGTATACACAGACGGGAGGTCTTGCCGTATTAAAAGGCAATCTGGCTCCGGACGGCAGTGTAGTGAAGCGTTCCGCGGTGGTAGATGAGATGCTTGTCCATGAAGGTCCGGCAAGAGTATTTGAATGTGAAGAAGATGCGATTGACGCGATTAAAGGCGGCAGGATCTCGGCAGGAGACGTGGTGGTGATCCGTTACGAAGGGCCGAAGGGAGGTCCGGGTATGAGAGAGATGCTCAATCCGACTTCGGCGATTGCAGGAATGGGATTAGGTTCCAGCGTGGCCCTGATCACGGACGGACGGTTCAGCGGCGCGTCCAGAGGAGCTTCCATCGGGCATGTATCTCCGGAGGCGGCAGTCGGCGGACCTATCGCGCTGGTGGAGGAAGGGGATATTATCAAGATAGATATTCCAAATCTGAAGCTGGAAATTGACGTATCAGACGAGGAGCTGGCAAAGAGACGAGAAGCATGGAGGCCGCGGGAGCCGAAAGTGACGACAGGATATCTGGCAAGGTATGCGGCGATGGTAACCTCCGGTAACCGCGGGGCAATCCTGGAGATACCTGGGAAATAAGACATTGAAGACAGGAGAATGACAGATATGCAGTTGACAGGATCAGAGATTTTGATCGAATGTTTAAAAGAACAGGGCGTCGATACCGTGTTTGGTTATCCGGGGGGCGCCATCCTGAATGTATATGACGAATTATACAAACATAGCGATGAGATTAAGCATGTTCTGACCTCCCATGAACAGGGAGCGGCCCATGCGGCGGACGGGTATGCAAGGGCGACCGGAAAAGTCGGCGTATGTTTTGCGACCAGCGGTCCGGGAGCAACGAATCTTGTGACAGGCATTGCCACCGCATATATGGATTCGATTCCCATCGTGGCGGTTACCTGTAACGTGGGAGTAAGCCTTCTGGGAAAAGACAGCTTCCAGGAAATTGATATTGCGGGAATCACAATGCCGATCACAAAGCATAATTATATAGTAAAGGACGTGAATGTCCTTGCCGATACGATCAGGAAAGCATTCGTTATTGCGAAAAAGGGAAGACCGGGACCGGTACTGATTGACATTCCCAAAGATGTAACGGCAAATAAGGCAGAATATCAGAAGGAAACGCCTAAGCCGGTAGTTCCCTCGCAAGACGTGAGTGAAGCGGAGCTTGAGGCGGCAGTCTCGCTGATTACGGAAGCAAAGAAACCCTACGTCTTCGTAGGCGGCGGCGCGATTCTGTCCGGCGCCAGCGAGGAATTGAGAGCTTTTGTCAGGAAAGTAGACGCGCCGGTGACGGATTCCCTTATGGGTAAAGGAGCGTTTCCTGGGACGGATCCGCTTTATACCGGTATGCTTGGCATGCATGGAACAAAAACATCAAATTATGGAGTCAGCGAGTGCGATCTTCTGATCGTAATCGGAGCAAGATTCAGCGACCGTGTAACCGGTAACGCGAAGAAATTCGCCAGTCGTGCCAAGATTCTGCAGATTGACGTCGATCCTGCGGAGATGGATAAGAATGTGCTGATCACTCAGGGAGTGACCGGAGATATCAAGGCAGTGCTTGGTATTCTGAACGAGAGGCTGAAACAGCAGGAGCATAAGGAATGGATCGGAAAGATTATGGAGTATAAGGAACGCTATCCTTTGTCTTATCATCCTGATATCTTAACGGGTCCTTATGTAGTGGAAGAGATTTACCGCCAGACGAAGGGCGATGCAATCGTGGTGACCGAGGTGGGTCAGCATCAGATGTGGGCGGCGCAGTTCTATCGTTACGCCAGGCCAAGGACTCTCCTGACTTCAGGAGGACTTGGAACCATGGGTTATGGACTGGGGGCGGCGCTCGGCGCGAAAACGGGTATGCCGGATAAGACGGTGGTCAATATTGCCGGCGACGGCTGTTTCCGTATGAATATGAACGAGATCGCGACGGCTGTCCGCCATAATATTCCGGTGATTCAGGTTGTTATTAATAATCACGTGCTGGGAATGGTTCGCCAGTGGCAGAATCTGTTCTATGGACAGAGATATTCGGCAACTATACTCAATGACGCTGTAGATTTTGTGAAGCTGGCAGAAGCGATGGGAGCGGAAGGAATCCGTGCGGCTACACAGGAAGAATTCAGAGAGGCATTTGCAAGGGCGTTGACATTAGGCAAGCCTGTGGTTATCGACTGTCAGATCGACTGCGACGACAAGGTATGGCCCATGGTAGCGCCTGGCAAAGCGATCGACGAAGTCTTTGATGAAAAGGATCTTGAAAAAGGCAAGTAAGAATCATTTCGATTGCGGCGCCGAACGAAGGGGCAATGATATATATCAGAAAGGTGAGGAACGAATATGAGCAGAGTGTACAATTTTTCGGCAGGACCGGCGGTATTACCGGAGGAAGTGCTGAGAGAAGCAGCAGAGGAAATGTTAGATTATAATGGAACAGGAATGTCCGTCATGGAGATGAGTCACCGCTCAAAGGCGTTTCAGGAGATTATCGATACGGCAGAGGCAGATCTGCGTGAATTGATGGAGATTCCGGACGATTACGCGGTATTATTCCTGCAGGGCGGCGCGTCGCAGCAGTTTGCCGCGGTTCCGATGAATCTTATGAAGAATAAGGAAGCAGACTATATCGTCACCGGACAGTGGGCGAAGAAAGCGGCCGAAGAGGCGAAAAAATACGGGAAAGTCAATATCGTGGCTTCCTCTGCAGATAAGACGTTTTCCTATATTCCGGATTGTAAGGATCTTCCGATCTCCGAAAATGCGGATTATGTGTATATCTGTGAGAATAATACGATATATGGGACGAAATATAAAGAACTGCCGGATACCAAAGGAAAGCTTTTGGTGGCGGACGTCTCTTCCTGTTTCCTGTCCGAACCGGTGGATGTGACCAGGTACGGCGTTATCTACGGAGGAGTACAGAAGAATATCGGTCCTGCGGGGACGGTTATCGTAATCATCCGTAAAGACCTGATTACGGACGGCGTGCTTCCGGGGACGCCGACAATGTTAAAGTACAAGACACATGCGGACGCAGGATCTCTGTACAATACGCCGCCGGCATATGGAATCTATATCTGCGGAAAAGTATTCAAGTGGATTAAGAAACAGGGCGGACTTGCGGCGATGAAGGAGCATAACGAGAAGAAAGCGAAGATATTATATGATTATCTGGATCAGAGTAAGATGTTCAGCGGAACCGTAGAGCCAAAAGACCGGTCGCTTATGAATGTTCCTTTCGTAACAGGAGACGAGGAATTAGACGCCAGATTTATTAAAGAATCGAAAGAGGCGGGATTCGAGAACCTGAAAGGGCATCGTACGGTGGGAGGCATGCGTGCAAGTATCTATAACGCGATGCCGATCGAAGGCGTTCAGGCGCTGGTTGAATTTATGAAGAAGTTTGAAGAGGAGAATTTGTAATCATGTATAAATATCATTGCCTAAATCCAATCTCTGACGTAGGACTGGAAAGACTGACAGAAGAATATGTTCCTGTAAGCACGATGGAAAAAGCGGACGCGGTTCTTGTGAGAAGCACGGTTATGCACAATATGGAGTTTTCGCCGAAGCTTAAGGCGATTGCCCGCGCCGGCGCGGGGGTGAATAACATTCCGTTAGAAGAATGCGCTGAGAAGGGGATCGTAGTGTTCAACACGCCGGGAGCGAACGCCAACGGAGTAAAAGAACTGGTTATCGCAGGCATGCTTCTTGCTTCCAGAGATATCATCGGCGGCATCAGCTGGGTACAGGAGAATGAGGAAGACGGCAATATCGCGAAGGACGCGGAAAAGGCGAAGAAAGCTTTCGCGGGATGTGAACTGGAAGGCAAGAAATTAGGAGTCATCGGCCTGGGAGCGATCGGCGTGCTTGTTGCGAATGCGGCAACGAATCTTGGTATGGATGTGTATGGATATGATCCGTATGTATCGGTAGATTCCGCATGGAGATTGTCAAGAAGTATTCGTCACGCAAAGACGGTGGACGAATTATACGGGAATTGTGATTACATTACGATCCATGTTCCGGCGATAGAACAGACCAGGGGGATGATTGACAAGAACGCTATTGAGCTGATGAAAAAGGGCGTCGTGGTCCTTAATTTCGCGAGAGACATACTGGTGGATGAAGAGGCGATGGTAGACGCCCTCTTGTCCGGGCATGTAAAGCGTTACGTGTCAGATTTTCCGACGCCGGTAACCGCCGGAGTGAAAGGCGCGATCGTAATTCCCCATCTTGGGGCGTCCACGGAAGAGTCTGAAGATAATTGTGCCAAGATGGCGGTAAAACAGTTGAAGGATTATCTGGAGAATGGAAATATCAGGAATTCGGTAAATTATCCAAACTGTGATATGGGTCTTAAGGGAGATAATACCCGGCTCCTTCTCCTGCATCGAAACGTGCCGAACATGATCGGTCAGTTTACGAAGATACTGGCGAAGGATAACATGAATATTGCGGATCTGACGAATAAGAGTAAAGGAAAATACGCATATACGATGATCGATATCGACAGCCCGGTGCCGGATAGTGTGGCGGAAGAACTTGAGAATGTAAAGGAAGTGCTGCGCGTTCGAATTATTAAATAAGATTAACGAATAATTAAGGAATCTTAATATAAGATTCCTTGTATTATATTTGTAATTCGGCTATACTCAGATTATAGTTTTGAAGTGGGATTGCGGGGAGCAAGTTATCGGATAGTCTGACAAGGGGAGAGATACATATGACAAAGGACTATAGTAAGGAGAGGGAGCAGTTAAAAAAGAAAAGAATAAAAAAAGTGAGAAGGATAAGGATGTGTCTGCGCATCCTGGCGCTTTTGATCGTCTTCCAGATACCGCTTTTCGGAATGACGGCGGCTTCCGCAAATATGCAGGAAGCAAAGATCAGCCTCAAGCTTGAGGGAAGCGACGTGATTCAGGGAGAGGAGACGCCTGAATTTGAAGCCGAAGTAGAAGCCGAGGGAGATCCGAAGACAGTACTTGATGAGAAGACAGGATATTCGGTGGAAGATCTTACGAGGGATTTGAAATCGGGGAAAGGATATACAATAGTATGCGATGCAGATACCATGACAGAAGGAGAGTATCCCATGAGCATACAGTTAGAGGATCATATCAGGAATTCTCTTGAAAAAGAATGGCTCAGACGAGTCAGTATAGAGACTAAGGACGCCGTGTTTACAGTAAAGAATCCGGTAGGAGAGTGGGACGGCGACAGATTCAGGCGTTACGACGGTACATATGTGAAGAATGATTTTGTGGTGTCAAAAGGGAACACGTTTTATTTTGGAGAAGACGAAAAGATGAAGACCGGCTGGCAGGATACGGCTCAGGGAAGATATTATCTGGATTCCGAAGGGATTCTCAGGCGTGGTTGGCTTGAGCTGGAAGGCTGTAAGTACTATCTGGGAGAAGATGGGAGGATGAGAACCGGCAGGCAGGATATCGACGGTTTGAGTTACTATTTCGCGGAAGACGGCAAGATGGCGACAGGGGTGATGTATCTTGGCTTAACAAAATATATTTTCGGCGAAGACGGAGTCCTTCAGTCCGAGGAAGAGCTTAAGGTGGATCCGGGCAGACCGATGATCGCGCTGACTTTTGACGATGGTCCGGGAAAACGGACAGGAGAATTGCTCGACGTCCTGGCGGAGTATCATGCGCATGCGACGTTCTTTATGCTGGGGAAGAATGCAGGCCTCTATCAGGATGAAATCAGACGCATGAAGGAAATCGGATGCGAGATCGCGAGTCATTCGTACGACCATCCGGATCTTTCAAAGATGGATGAGACAGAGATCCGCGACCAGATAGATCGGACAAACCAGAAGTTTGCAGAGATTGTAGGGCAGGGGGCGGCTGTGGTTCGTCCGCCTTATGGAGCAATCAGCGATACGATGAAATCTGTTATCGGGATGCCGATGATCCTGTGGAATATAGATACTCTGGACTGGAAGACCAGGAATGCGGAGGCGACGGTTAATATGGTTATGGAGAATGTGAAGGATGGGGATATAGTCCTGATGCATGATATTCATACCGAAAGTGTGGACGCCGCAATGGAACTCATCCCCAAATTGATTGAAGCGGGATACCAGTTGGTGACGGTGCCGGAGATGGCGGCTGCAAAAGGCATTACGATGGAAGCGGGAAAGAGTTATACTGATTTCTGAGACAAAAAGGGCGACCGTAAGATTATTTTCTTACGGCAGCCCTTTTACTGTTGCAAATTGTTCCGTATATTTGACGAAAGCATACTCAGGCGCGCTTAAGAGCCTGGTTATGTACTTTAAGCAGCGCGTGAATCTTATCCGTAGGATTCAGGACTTTTCCGATCGTGATATCATGATTTAGTGAGTCGATGATTAACGCGATGAATTTGCTCATATCCGCGACTACAAAATATGGTTTCTCATAGGCCAGAGGAGGCAGGTAGGTCAGGTTCGTAGTAATCACACGGTCGATATAGCCGTGTTCATAGTATTGGTCGAACATATCGAAACCTTCTGTGAACAATCCGAATGTGGTGCAGACAAATACCCGGTTGGCGCCTCGTTCTTTGATCTGTCTTGCCACGTCTAACATACTTTCTCCGGATGAGATCATATCGTCAACGATGATAATATCCTTCCCATGAACGTCGTCCCCCAGGAATTCATGGGCGACGATTGGGTTTTTCCCTTTCACAACAGTGGAATAATCACGGCGTTTGTAGAACATTCCCATGTTCACGCCCGTTACGTTGGAGAAATATATGGCGCGGTGCATGGCGCCTTCGTCCGGGCTTACCACCATTAGGTGATCTTTGTCCACGATTAATTCAGGTTCGGCGCGCAGCAAAGCCTTGATGAACTGATAAGGAGGGTTGAAACTGTCGAATCCGTGGAGAGGAATCGAATTCTGTACTCTGGGATCATGAGCGTCAAAGGTAATGATATTATCTACGCCCATATCAATCAGTTCCTGGAGCGCCAGGGCACAGTCCAGAGATTCGCGTTTGGTACGTTTGTGCTGACGGCTCTCGTATAAAAAGGGCATGATTACATTCAGACGGTATGCTTTCCCGTTGGCGGCCGAGATGATGCGTTTCAAGTCTTGATAATGGTCGTCCGGAGACATGTGGTTTGAATGGCCGTTGACCGTGTAAGTCAGGCTGTAATTACACACGTCAACCATGATAAACAAGTCTTTTCCGCGGATTGATTCATCAATCAGTCCTTTGGCTTCCCCGGAACCAAAACGCGGACAATGGCAGCCCACCAGATAGTTATTAAGTTGGTAGCTGGAGAAAAGGGGAGATTTAAGGGATTCTTTTAAAGCGTCCTGGCGAAACCGGACGATATAGTCGTTCACTTTCTGCCCCAGATCTTTGCAGGAGTCTAAGGCGGCGATTTTTAGTGGCGCTACAGGAAGCGCTGTTTCCATAAGTTTAATATTCGGCATAAAGTTCTCCTAATTATAATTATTGTGAAATCTTGCAATGTCTTCTAAAATATTTATATCACTATCAGGGGGAAGCGGTCAACCATAGATTATTTAAAATAGTGAAAAGATGCTTCTGTTTACCGGCGTGATGTGAAAAGTAGGCGCGTATTAGTAGAACTTTTAATGGGTATATGGTATACTGATTCTAATACTTCACTGGTTTCTGACCGGATGGAGTTTGGGGAAGGACAGGTGAGACATGAGTTCAGGGAAGTATGAACATATGATAAAGAGAGTACTGCCGGACAGTATTGCGGAGGAATTGGGGATTGAGGCGGGAGATTTACTGATCTCCGTCAACGACTGCGAGATAGAAGATGTATTTGACTATCATTTCTATACCAATGATGAGGAGTTGGTACTTCTGATCAGGAAACCGGACGGTGAGGAATGGGAACTCGAGATTGAGAAAGAGTATGAGGATGATCTGGGGATTGAGTTCGAACAGGGATTGATGGACAAGTACCGCTCCTGCAGAAACCATTGTATGTTCTGTTTCATCGACCAGATGCCTGCGGGGATGCGGGAAACCCTGTATTTCAAAGACGATGATTCAAGACTTTCATTTCTGCAGGGAAATTATGTCACGCTGACGAATATGAGCGATCATGATATTGACCGGATCGTGAATTATCATCTGGAACCGATCAATATATCCTTTCATACGACGAATCCAGGGCTGCGGTGTAAGATGCTTCATAATCGGTTCGCGGGCGAGGCCCTTAAGAAAGCGGACAGGCTCTTTGAGGGCGGTATCCGGATGAACGGACAGATTGTGCTGTGCAAAGGGATTAATGACGGGGAAGAGTTGGAGCGAAGTATTCGTGATCTGGTAAAATATATCCCCTGCCTGCAGAGTGTTTCTGTGGTTCCCGTAGGACTTACGAAGTATCGGGAAGGATTGTATCCGTTAGAACCTTTTCAGAGGGAGGATGCAAAGAAAGTGCTTAAGGTCATTCACAGGTGGCAGGAGAGGCTTTACAGAGAATACGGGACTCATTTTATCCATGCCGGGGACGAGTGGTATATCCTTGCGGAAGAAGAGATGCCTGAGGAAGAGCGCTATGACGGATATCTGCAGTTGGAAAATGGAGTAGGAATGCTTCGGCTGCTTGAGGAGGAATTTCAGGCGGCCTGTTCTGAGGCGGAGGGAGACGATGAGAACAGAGAGGTTTCTATTGCCACCGGGCTGCTGGCGGTTCCATACATCCGTAGGATGGCGGAACAGTTAGAGAGCAAATATCCCAATACCAGGATTCATGTGTATCCGATCCGGAATGATTTCTTCGGGGAGCAGATCACGGTGTCCGGTCTTATCACAGGGCAGGATCTGATCGCCCAGCTTAAGGGACGGGAATTGGGAGAGAGACTATTGCTGCCCTGCAATATGTTCCGCAGCGAAGAGGACGTGTTCCTGGACGATATTACGCTGCCGGAGGCGGAAGAGGCTTTACAAGTTCGTATAGATATTGTAAAATCAAGCGGACAAGATTTTATTGAAGCGATTATTTCCGCGGCAGGCGGCTGTTTGCAGCGGAAATTTTAACAAGATTGTTAAGATATTTCTTTTTAGCTTCTAAGAACAGGAGACAGAATATGAGTAAACCAGTAGTGGCAATTGTAGGAAGGCCGAATGTAGGAAAATCAACTCTATTTAATGCGCTGGCCGGAGAGATGATATCCATTGTGAAGGATACTCCCGGGGTGACAAGGGATCGTATCTACGCGGACGTCTCATGGCTGGATAAAGAATTTACCCTGGTAGATACCGGAGGAATCGAACCGGAGAGCAAAGACGTCATACTGTCGCAGATGCGGGAGCAGGCGCAGATTGCAATCGATACGGCGGATGTTATCATATTCCTGACGGATGTGCGGCAAGGGCTTGTGGATGCGGATTCTAAGGTGGCGGACATGCTGAGACGCTCGGATAAGCCTGTGGTGCTGGTCGTGAACAAGGTTGATCATTTTGAGAAATTTATGACGGATGTGTATGAATTTTATAATCTTGGAATCGGCGACCCTATGCCTGTATCTTCGGCGTCGCGGCTTGGAATCGGCGATATGCTGGACGAGGTAGTCAAGTATTTCCCGGATGGAGCGGGGGAGGAAGAAGAGGACGACAGACCCCGGGTGGCGATCATCGGAAAGCCGAATGTGGGGAAATCTTCCATTATCAATAAGCTTTTGGGAGAGCAGAGAGTGATCGTGTCGGACATAGCGGGAACCACCAGGGACGCGATCGATACGGATATCGTGTATAACGGGAAAGAATATGTATTCATTGATACTGCGGGGCTTCGCAGGAAGAGTAAGATTAAAGAAGAGCTGGAGCGTTACAGTATCATCCGCGCGGTGTCTGCCGTAGAGCGCGCCGACGTGGTGCTGATGGTGATCGACGCGGTGGAGGGCGTGACGGAACAGGATGCGAAGATAGCCGGGATCGCCCATGAGCGCGGCAAGGGAATTATCATTGTAGTCAATAAATGGGACGCCATTGAGAAGAATGATAAGACTATGCGGGAATATGAGAATGAAGTACGAAGAGTGCTGTCGTTCATGCCTTACGCACAGATTATGTATGTTTCCGCACAGACAGGGCAGCGGCTTGTGAAACTTTACGATATGATAGACATGGTGATTGAGAATCAGTCCATGCGCGTGGCGACCGGCGTGCTCAACGAGATCATGACGGAAGCGGTGGCGATGCAGCAGCCGCCTTCAGATAAGGGAAAGAGGCTGAAACTTTATTATATCACACAGGTATCGGTGAAGCCGCCTACGTTCGTAATTTTCGTGAATGACAAGGAATTGATGCATTTTTCCTATACCAGATATCTGGAGAATAAGATTCGTGAAGCTTTTGGGTTCAAAGGAACTTCTCTGAAGTTCTTTATAAGAGAAAGAAAGGAAAAGGAGCGCTAGTATGGAACGGCTGATATGTGTAATGATCGGGTATGTATTCGGGCTGCTGCAGACGGGATACCTGTACGGGAAGATGCATAATATAGATATCCGTAAGCAGGGAAGCGGAAACGCGGGAACTACCAATGCACTCAGGACGATGGGATGGAAAGCAGGAGTGGTTACGCTGCTTGGAGATGCTTTCAAGTGTGTGTTCGCGGTTCTGTTGGTGCGCATGATCTATAAAGGGACGCATGGAGATATGCTGCCTCTTCTTGCGATGTATGCAGGTATGGGGGCGGTTCTGGGGCATAATTACCCGTTTTATATGAAGTTTAAGGGCGGAAAGGGGATTGCTACGACTGCAGGGCTGTTGTTAAGTACAACCAACGCCTGGATGGTGGTGATCTGTCTGGCGGTGTTCGTGGGGATCGTGGCAGGAACGAAGTATGTGTCTGTGGGATCTTTGGCGGTGGTGATTCTTTATCTCGGCGAGGTAGTCTATCTTGGACAGACCGGAGTATATGGTATTGCGCAGAACTATCTCTATGAGATGTACGGAATCGCCGCGTTTCTGATGTTGTCGGCGTTTTTCAAACACAGAGCGAATATTAAGAGGCTGTTGTCCGGAACGGAGAACAAACTCAGTGTCGGAAAGAATAAATAATGAAAGGAAGGGTAGAAGTATGGCGAATGTAGGAATTATGGGAGCGGGAAGCTGGGGTACGGCGCTGGCTCTTCTGCTTCATAAAAACGGACATCAGGTTACGGTGTGGTCAATCAGTGAGGAAGAAGTCAGGATGCTGTCCGAGAAGAGAGAGCATGTAAGTAAACTGCCGGGGGTGAAGATTCCTGAAGATATGGTATTTACGACGGACGTGGAGAGTACGCTGAAGGGAAAGGACTTTATCGTATTGGCCGTGCCGTCTCCTTTTACGAGGAATACGGCGCGCAGTATGAGTCCGTACATCATGGACGGACAGATTATCGTGGATGTGGCGAAGGGAATCGAAGAAAGTACTTTGATGACGCTTTCACAGCAGATTGAGCAGGAGATTCCCCAGGCGGATGTGGCAGTCTTATCAGGACCGAGTCATGCGGAGGAGGTAGGAAGAGGACTTCCTACCAGCGTAGTAGTGGGAGCGAAGAAAGAAGGAACGGCAAAGTATCTTCAGGAGATGTTCATGAGCGAATCCTTCCGTGTGTATACCAGTCCGGATATGCTCGGTATGGAGCTTGGAGGTTCTCTTAAGAATGTTATTGCGTTGGCAGCCGGGATTGCAGATGGTTTGGGATACGGCGACAATACGAAAGCGGCGCTGATCACCAGAGGAATTGCAGAGATTGCAAGGCTGGGCGTGAAGATGGGAGGCGCGGTGGAAAGCTTCACCGGACTTACGGGAATCGGTGATCTGATTGTGACTTGCGCCAGCGTCCACAGCCGTAATCGAAAAGCAGGTTATCTCATGGGTCAGGGCCGGAGTATGCAGGAGGCGATGGATGAAGTACAGATGGTTGTAGAAGGCGTGTATTCTGCCAAGGCGGCGGTGAAGCTGGGAAAGAAGTATGGCGTGTCGCTTCCGATCATTGATAAAGTAAGCGAAGTGTTATTCGAGGGAAAAGATCCAAGAGAAGCAGTGAATGAGCTGATGCTTCGGGACGGCAGGACGGAACACAACGCGCTGCATTGGAAGGAATAGAGTTACAAGAGGAGAGAAAATTATGCTGGCAGTTCTATTGTCACCGATATACGTTCTGGTTCAGGTTTATATTGTAAGATGGTTAATCCGTTGGCTCAGCACCTGCAGGAAAGAATTTCGAAGATTTCGTTCCCGTCTTATCATATCTGCCGTGTATATATTCTTTGCGAGTGCGATGGGGGTAGGATTCTTCCTGCCCTCCGGACCGATTAAGAGATTCTTTGTGAAGATCGGGAATTACTGGCTTGGGATATTGCTTCATACGATTCTGGTAGTCGGGGCGGCAGATATCTTACATATTATTCTAAAGAGAAGCAAGAAGATCGATCAGGAGAAATTAAGAAGTTTTAGAGTATTTATCATATCTGGGATTCTCTGCGCTATTGGTATCGCAGCCCTTAGTATCTGGGGGATCGTTAATGCGGGGAATATTCATACGACCAGATACGAGACGGTTATTGCAAAGAATGCAGGCGGGATAAAGAAGATGAAGGTGGTTCTGGCGGCCGACCTGCACATGGGATATAGTATAGGATGTGAACAGATACATAAGATGGTTGAGAAGATCAATGCGGAGGAACCTGATCTGGTTATTTTTGCCGGGGATATCTTCGATAATGAATATGACGCGCTGGAGGATCCGGAAGAATTGATCTCTATAATGAAGGAAATTAAGAGCGAGTACGGTGTGTATGCCTGTTATGGAAACCATGATATCAAAGAGAAGATCCTGGCCGGATTCACATTTGATGAGAGAAAGAGGAAAGAAAGCGACGTCAGGATGGACGAATTCCTTGAGAGGGCGGGAATCACCCTGCTTCGGGATGAGTCGGTGATGATTGCGGACAGTATTTACCTTTACGGACGTCCGGACAGGCAGCGTCCGGGACGGGGGATTAAGACTCGGAAGACGCCGGAAGAGATCACGGCAGATATGGATTTATCAAAACCTGTCTTCGTTATCGACCATCAGCCAAAGGAGCTTAAGGAACTGGCGGATGCGGGAGTGGACTTAGATTTGTGCGGACATACTCATGACGGGCAGATGTTTCCGGGAAATCTGACGGTCCGTATGATGTGGGAGAATGCCTGCGGTTATAAGAAAAAAGGAAATATGCATAATATCGTAACTTCCGGAGTAGGAATATTTGGTCCGAATATGCGTATCGGGACGATAGCGGAGATTTGTTCGATTGACGTGGTGTTTGAAAAATAGGCAGTTATTGTGATGATTCATGTGGTATGAGATAAGAAGAGAGGGTATGATGCGATGAGAAATCATGAAGTAACCGCAAGGCAGCAGCTTTTAAAAGAGGACGGGTCGCTTAGAGAACCGGGATGGTCAAGAAATCTCTTGCAGATCTACGACAGATCCAGAATCAGGGCGCCGGCGTTTCGGATCAAAGAGTGGGATTATTATCTGGTGCTGAACGAGGATTTTGCGGGGGCGTTTACCATATCGGACGACGGTTATATCGGACTGCAGTCGGTTTCACTGCTGAATTTTAAAGAGGGATGGGAGCATACGGAGACCATCCTGAATCCGTTTACCATGGGAAGGCTTCATCTGCCGTCTACTTCAGAGGCGGGCGATACAATCTATCATGATAAGCGTCTTCATATGGAATTCCGGAAAGATGAGGGAAAGCGGAGGATTCTCTGCCGTTTCCGGAATTTTTATCAGGGAAAGGACTTCGAATGTAATATCACGCTGCGGCAGCCGCAGATGGATTCCATGGTGATCGCGACGCCCTGGAAGGAGAAGAAGACGGCGTTTTACTATAACCAGAAGATCAATTGTATGCCGGCAGGCGGGAGTATGCGTTATGACGGGAAGGTTTATACATTTTCGCCGGAGACGGACTTTGGAACCCTGGACTGGGGGAGAGGCGTATGGACTTATGATAACCGATGGTACTGGGGATCCGGCAATTGTATGGTGGATGGAAAGCCCTTCGGATTCAATATAGGTTATGGTTTCGGGGATACTTCGGCGGCGTCCGAGAATATGCTTTTCTATGAAGGGAAGGGACATAAGCTTGATGATGTGACGTTCCATATTCCTCAGGACGATTACATGAAGCCGTGGAAATTTACCTCCAGCGACGGAAGGTTTGAGATGGATTTTGTGCCGGCGCTTGACCGGGCGGCGAGGACGAATGCTCTGGTCATCGAGACGGATCAGCATCAGGTATTCGGAAGGATGAGCGGCAGGGCCGTACTGGATAGCGGGAAAGAGATCGAATTGAAGGATCTGATGTGTTTTGCGGAAGAGGTACATAATCGGTATTGATTCTGATCATATACACGCCGTGTACGTTTCGTAATCAGGTTTATCTGATAAAGGAGTTCCAGGAGTGTATTAAGAGGGATTCGGGAGGGAATAGCATGGATCGTATGGAGTTGAATGAATTGGTTCACAGATTGTTCTGCGAGGTAGAAGGGAATCATGTGACGGTAGAAAGAGAGGACGGGACTGTTAAGAAACTTCAGATGTTCTCGGAGCCCCTGATAGGGATCGGTTCCGCGAAGGATCCGTTGTTTCAGGAGTATAAGGACCCGAAAGCAGTCGGACCCTGGCACCGGTCTCCGAAGGAGTGGCTGCCAAAAGCAAGGACGGTGATATCCTTATTCTTTCCTGCCGGCGAGGAGGCGAGGAAGAGTAACCGGACGGAGCCGGAGACACCGTCTTTGGAATGGCTTTACTGCAGGATTGAAGGAAACGAATTCCTCCGCGCTTTTATTGCGAGGCTGAGAGATTCTTTGAGGGAAGAGGGATATCCGTCCTGTGCGCCGGCGTTGGAGGAAGGATTCCAGGCTTTTATGAATCAGAAGCCGGATAGTGATTCCGAAGAGCCGGTATACGGCAGTATGTGGTCGGAGCGTCACATAGCGTACCTCTGCGGTCTCGGTACGTTTGGTCTGTCGAAGGGGATTATCACCCGCAAGGGAATGGCGGGGAGATTCTGCAGTCTCGTCACATCGTTGGAGCTTGAGACAGACGTGCGTCCGTATCAGGGACTTTATGATTATTGTATCCGGTGCGGGGAATGCATCAGACGATGTCCGGTTCACGCGATATCGGAAGAAGGAAAGGAACATGCTCCCTGCCATCAATGGCTGCAGCATGTTAAGAAAGAGTACGCGCCCCGGCTCGGATGCGGGAAGTGCCAGACGGCAGTGCCCTGTGAAAGCGGTATTCCGCGCCGCGGATAAAATTCTTAATTGACAATTGGATTTCCTGTGTTATAATGGTTAAGAAGGAATGAAAAGAAAGCTAACACGCAGACGAGACGAGTAGAATGCGGATCCTTAAAGAGAGAGATGCCCGGAAGGATATATAGTATACTATAATATACAGGCTTCCGGCGCTGAGAGCATCTTATTGCTGAAGCATTTGAAGACCAGCTCCGAGTGGCCTTAATCCGGTCCGGTGATTCCGTTATCATCAATGAAGTGGTTTTCCGCGCAGAGCGGACGGCAAGAAGGGTGGAACCGCGACTAAGATTTAATTATGGCATATCATGATTAAGCTATTTAGCTCGTCCCTTATGATTCTCAGGAGTCGTAAGGGCGGGTTTTTTTATATTTATCATTTTTATATTTATCATTAAGAAAGGAAGGAATAAGATATGATTATTACATTAAAAGATGGTTCAACGAAGGAATATGCAGAAGCAAAAGCTATTATTGATATTGCGTATGACATCAGTGAAGGTCTGGCGCGCGCCGCATGCGCCGGGGAAGTCGACGGGGAGGTGGCGGATCTGCGCACCGTACTTGACGGCGACTGTAAGCTGAATATCCTCACGGCCAGAGACGAGAAGGGACTGGCGGTTCTTCGCCATACGGCGTCTCATGTGATGGCAGAGGCTGTACAGAATCTTTTTCCGGATGCGAAGGTAGCGATCGGGCCGTCCATTGATACCGGATTTTATTATGATTTTGAGAGCACGCCGTTCTCGAGAGAGGATCTGGACGCAATTGAGAAAGAAATGAAGAAGATTATAAAGAAGGGTGCGAAGATTGAGCGTTTCACCAAATCCAGGGAGGAAGCGATTGCATTTTTCAAAGAGAGAAACGAGTCTTATAAAGTAGAATTGATCGAAGATCTTCCGGAAGACGCCGAGATATCATTCTATACGCAGGGCGACTGGGTTGATCTGTGCGCAGGACCGCATCTGATGAGCACGAAGGGGGTGAAGGCATTCAAGCTTCTTTCTTCTTCCGGCGCTTACTGGAGAGGAAGCGAGAAGAATCAGATGCTTGCCCGTATCTACGGAACGGCTTACGGTGCGAAGGACGAACTGGCGGAGCATCTGCACATGCTGGAGGAAGCGAAGAAGCGGGATCACAATAAGCTTGGCCGTGAGATGAAGCTGTTTACTACGGTGGATGTCATCGGACAGGGTCTGCCGCTGCTGATGCCCAAGGGTGTGATTATGTTAAAGGAACTTCAGAGATGGATCGAAGATCTGGAGGACAATGAGTGGGGATATATCCGCACGAAGACTCCTCTGATGGCAAAGAGCGATCTTTATAAGATATCCGGGCACTGGGATCACTATAAAGAGGGCATGTTTGTACTGGGGGACGAGGAGAAAGATAAAGAGGTATTCGCCCTTCGTCCGATGACCTGCCCGTTCCAGTATTATGTATACAAAGCAGAGCAGCACAGCTATCGCGATCTGCCTCTGCGTTACGGCGAGACGTCTACTCTGTTCCGTAACGAGGATTCTGGGGAGATGCACGGTCTGACTCGCGTGCGTCAGTTTACGATCTCCGAGGGACATCTGATCGTACGGCCGGATCAGATGGTCAAGGAATTTAAAGACTGTATCGCGCTGGCACAGCATTGTCTGCAGGTTCTGGGAGTAGAGGAGGATGTTACTTATCATCTGTCCAGGTGGGATCCGGAGAATACGGAGAAATATATTGGCGCTCCTGAGGTATGGGAAGAGACCGAGGAACATATCCGTTCTATGCTTGTAGAGCTGAATATCCCGTTCGTGGAGGATGTAGGAGAGGCTGCGTTCTATGGGCCAAAGGTAGATATCAACGCCAAGAATGTATACGGCAAGGAAGATACCATGATCACGATTCAGTGGGACGCCCTGCTGGCAGAGCAGTTTGACATGTACTATATTGACGAGAACGGCGAGAAGATACGTCCGTATATTATTCATCGGACATCTATGGGATGTTACGAGAGGACTCTCGCATGGCTGATCGAGAAATATGCGGGATTGTTCCCCACATGGCTGTGCCCGGAACAGGTACGCGTGATCCCGATTTCCGAGAAATTCCATGATTATGCGGCGCAGGTGGAAAGCAGGCTGAAATCCAATGGTATCCGTTGCTTCGTTGACCAGCGTTCTGAGAAGATGGGCTATAAGATCAGAGAGGCGCGTCTGGACCGGGTACCGTATATGCTGGTAGTGGGAGCCAAGGAACAGGAGGAAGGTCTGGTATCCGTGAGAAGCCGTTTCTTAGGCGACGAAGGACAGAAATCTTTGGATACGTTTATCAGTGAGATCTGTGAAGAGATCCGTACGAAGAAGATCCGGAAGATCGAAGTCGAGGATTAGGAAGATATGAACATTTTGGTCATAGATGCACAGGGAGGCGGCCTGGGGAGACAACTGGTCGCCTCCATAAAGAAAGAATTTCCGCAGGCGGAGATTACGGCCGTCGGCACGAATACCCTCGCGACATCCAATATGCTGAAAGCGGGGGCGGATCATGGAGCAACAGGGGAGAATGCGGTAGTCACAGGATGCAGAAGAGCGGACGTGATCGTCGGGCCGGTAGGAATCGCCATTGCAGATTCTATGTACGGGGAGATTACGCCGGCTATGGCTGCGGCAGTGGGACAAAGCGATGTGAAGAAGCTGTTGATTCCGATGAACCAATGCAATAATATCATAGTGGGGGTTAAGAATACTTCTATGAGTGTTATGATAGAGGCTGTGATAGACCAATTGCGGGAGAACCGGTTCTAACCGGATGGAACGGCGGGAGAATAGCAGGAGATAGGTTCAGGAAGATCTGAATCATGGGATGCACAGAAGTGTAACGACGACGGCCCCGAAGGGCGGATTCCTGCTTAGGAAGTGTATGTCCGTTGACTGTCGGCAGACAGAGACGGCAGATAAATGAAAACAGAACAAGGAAGAATAAAGTCACGAAGACAAAACGTCTGCCAGAAAGGCAGGCAATGTTTTTGCGGCTTTTTTTGTTCGGCAGCGATGTGAAATGCTTAGAAAAATCAGCAGCACACTCAAAAGGCAGAGAAAAAACGAAAAAAGAAGTGAAAAAAGAAGCGGAAAAAAGGCTGGGAGAGAAGATATGGATACAAGAGAGATATTGGAAAAAGTGAAAAGCGGCGGCATGACGGTGGAGGAGGCGGAACAGATCTTCCGCAGACAGCCTTTCGAGGAGATGGGGTATGCGAAGCTTGACACCCACAGGAAACTTCGTTCCGGTTTCCCGGAAGTGGTATTCTGCAGCGGAAAAGCGACGGAACACATCTTGCACATATATCAGAAATTATATGAAGAAAACGGCGAGGTGTTCGGAACACGTGCATCTGCGGAACAGTATGAAGCGCTGAAACTGCATTTGCCAAATCTTGAATATGACCCGCTTTCCCGAATTATGAAGATTGAGAAGCCGACGAAAGAGCATACCGGTAGGATAGCGGTCTGTACGGCGGGGACCGCGGATATCCCGGTGGCGGAGGAGGCGGCGCAGACTGCGGAGTATTTTGGAAGTTATGTGGAACGGATCTATGACGTCGGGGTCAGCGGGATTCATCGTCTGTTCTCGAGACTGGAGATGATCCAGAGCGCCAACTGTGTGATAGCTATTGCAGGGATGGAGGGCGCGTTGGCCAGCGTCATTGGAGGAATGGTGGATAAGCCGGTGATCGCGGTGCCGACCTCCGTAGGATACGGAGCTAATCTTAACGGACTGTCTGCGCTTCTTACAATGATCAATTCCTGTGCAAACGGGATTGCGGTTGTGAATATTGATAACGGCTACGGCGCGGGCTATATTGCGACGCAGATCAACCGATTGGGGGAGAAGAAATAGATTAAAGGAAGGAAAAATATAATGAAAAGATCTATGTTATGGATACAGATTGTGATCATGGCTTTGACGCTGACTGCCTGCGGCGCAGCGTCTAGCCCGCAGGAATCTCCATCAGATTCTGCCGTGGATCAGAGCGCGGACGACGGCGGTACGTTAATCTATGGCAGCGGTGATTATACCAGGATCAATCCGGCGATGGATGAACACGGCGAGATTAATATTCTGATTTTTAACGGTCTTACGGCCCATAACGGGGAGAACGAAGTGGTTCCCGGTCTGGCGAAGAGCTGGGATTTTGACGAGGGGACCTGTACCTACACGTTCCGTCTGGAAGAAGGGGTGAAGTGGCATGACGGTGAAGAATTTACGGCAGAGGATGTGAAATTCACGATTGAGGCAATCATGAATCCCGAGAACGGATCCGAGAATGCGCCGAATTATGAAGACGTGGAAGAGATCATCGTGGAAGACGACTATACCATAGCATTTCGCCTGGCGGAGCCAAACGCAGCGTTTCTTGACTATATGACGATGGCGGTGCTTCCGGAACATCTGCTCAGGGGGGAGGATATGCAGGAGTCGGATTTCTTCCGGCATCCGGTGGGCACCGGCCCTTACAGGCTGGAGGATTGGGATGAAGGGCAGGCGATCACCCTCGTGAAAAATGAAGCATATTTTAAAGATAAGCCTGAGATTGGGAGGATTGTTTTCAAGATCGTTCCGGATGATAATGTAAAGGCAATGCAGATGGAATCAGGCGAGCTTGATTTGGCGCTGCTGACTCCGAAGGATGCGGAATCTTTTGCAGAGAAGGAGGGCTATCAATGCTATGATATGAGGACCTCGGATTACAGGGGGATTCTGTTTAATTTCCGGAATGGGTACTGGAAGAAGAACCGGGATATTATTCCGGCTGTCTGCTATGCGATCGACAGGCAGGCGATCGTCGACGCCATACTTCTTGGACAGGGCGCCGCCGCATATGGACCGCTGCAGAGAAATATCTATAATAATGAAGATGTGGAGCATTATGATTATGATCCTGAGAAGGCGAGACAGATTCTTGAGGATGCAGGATGTAAGATGGGAAGCGGCGGCTTCTATGAAAGAGACGGCGAGACCGTAGGTTTTGTGATCAGTGTAGGCGCGGGAGACCAGGTTCGTATCGATATTGCGCAGGCAGTTATCCAGCAGCTTCGGGAGGTTGGGATTGAGTGTACGGCAGATATCCCGGCTCAGGTAGACTGGGAGGGACAGACGGCTTACCTGATCGGCTGGGGAAGTCCCTTTGACGCGGACGACCATACATATAAGGTGTTCGGTACGGATAAGGGGGCGAATTACAGCGGATATTCCAACAAACTGGTGGACAGATATCTGACCGAGGCGCGCCAGTCCGATGATCCTGAGGTTCGGGCCGAGGCGTATGATAAGTTTCAGGTCGAACTGGCAAAGGATCCGGCTTATGCGTTTATCTGTTATATAGACGCGAATTATGTGGCGGATTCCAGGATTCAGGGGATCGCGGCGGATACGGTTATGGGACATCACGGCGTGGGGATATTCTGGAATATTACGGAGTGGACGATTGTAAAATGAATGAAATACTTGAGGTAAACAATCTTTCCGTCAGTTTCCATACACTGAACGGGGATATACAGGCTGTGCGGGATGTCAGTTTCTCATTGAGGGCCGGGGAGATACTGGTTATCGTGGGAGAGTCAGGCTGCGGGAAAAGCGTGCTGTGTAAGGCGATTATGAAGTTACTCCCTTCTGCCGCAAAGATCCGGTCAGGAAGTATCCGGGTGAAGGGCGCAGATATTACCGGGTATCGTGAACGGGATATGCAGAGACTTCGGGGGAAGTTATTTTCTATGATCCTCCAGGATCCTATGACAGCGTTGAATCCGATTATGCCCGTAGGGACGCAGATTGCGGAAGCAGTGAAGGTGCATCAGCCAAAGATCACGAAGAAGGAATTGAAAAAAAGGGTTATAGAATTACTGACATTGGTCGGGATTGAGCGTCCGGAAGAGCGGATGAACATGTATCCCTGTCATTTTTCCGGCGGAATGCGGCAGCGGAGCGTGATGGCGGCGGCGCTTGCCGGGAATCCGGAGATTCTATTCGCGGATGAACCGACGACTGCGCTGGATGTGACGATACAGGCGCAGATTTTAAATCTGCTTCGGGATATCCGGCATAAGCTTGGGACGGCGGCCGTTTTTGTGACGCATGATTTGGGTATCGCCGCAAGGATTGCGGACCGGGTTGCGGTGATGTATGCCGGCAAGATTGTGGAGATCGGTACGGCAGAGGAGATATTTACCGACCCGAGACATCCGTATACGTGGGGGCTTATGAAGTCTCTTCCGGCATTTTCAAAAGGAAGGGATGAGTTGTATACGATTCCGGGGATGCCTCCGACGCCGCATCATCTGCCGAAGGGGGATGCTTTCGCATGCCGTAACGAATATGCGCTTGCGATTGATTATGAGGAAGAACCGCCTGTGTTCCAGGTTACGGATACACATTATGCGGCAACCTGGCTTTTGGATGAGCGCGCTCCGAAGATTCCGTCCGGCGCCGCTGTCTTAAAGTCGGCAGATCTTCGGGACGGCGGGAAGCAGTATCCTGCAGGGGGCGTTATGAAGACGGGAATAAAGGAAGAGATATTATTAGATGTACGGCATCTGTCTTATACATTTTCAATTAGAGATAAGTTGTCGGTGAAGGCGGCAGAGGATGTTTCTTTCCAGATCAGGCGTGGAGAGATATTCGGTTTGATCGGGGAGTCGGGTTCGGGGAAATCGACGGTTGCACGGTGTATCATGAATATCTACCGACCTCCCGGACAAGGAGCTGCCGGGGGGCGAGGCAAAGCAGATATACGAAGGGGTTCTGATATGGAAGCGTCCGGAGCAGGAAGAATCTTATATAAAGGGATTGATATCTGTGAACCCGGGCAGTTTCGCAGGAATAAGCGGATGCTTGAGACGACGCGGCAGATGATTTTCCAGGATTCCAATTCCAGTCTGAATCCGCGGATGAAGGTAGGGGATATCATAGCGGAACCCTTGAAGATCCATCGCATCAACCCGCCGAGAGGTTCTCTGCGCGCAGAGGCAGAATTCCAGATGCGTTATGTCGGACTAGACGCCGGTTATCTGGATAAATATCCTGCGGAATTATCCGGAGGGCAGAGACAGAGGGTGGCTATCGCAAGGGCTCTGACCATGGAACCAGAACTTTTGGTGGCGGACGAGCCTATTGCGTCGCTGGATGTATCGATTCAGGCGCAGATTGTGAATCTGTTCCGTCATCTCCAGAAGGAACATGGATTCTCATTCTTGTTTATCGCCCATGATCTGGCAATGGTCGAATTCTTATGCGACAGAGTCGGAGTCATGTATCAGGGAAAATTGGTGGAGACGGCGCCGGTAAAAGAACTATTTTCCAATCCGAAGCATGAGTATACGAAGAAATTATTGTCTTGTCTTAATGATATCCGGTATGCTCCGATTTAATCCGCTGTTACGTCATATTAGGCTTTATAAATTAAGGAGATGTTTTGTCATGGGGCGTAGAATCCTGTATTTTATATTGAGTATTTTTCTCCTGTCGGCCGTCACATTCTACATGGCAAGGCTTGCGCCGGGAGATCCTCTGGTATCTTATTACGGTGACCGTGCAAAGAAGATGGGTCCGAAGGAACGAAAATGGGCGGAAGAGAAGCTTGGTTTGGACGATCCAATTACGGTTCAGTATATCCGGTGGCTTGAGAGGGCGTTTCAGGGAGACTTTGGGATCTCCTACAAGTACAAGAAGGACGCCGTGGAAGTAATCAAAGGACGGGCGGGCAATACGCTGATCCTGGGAGGAATCGGTTTCGTGCTTATCTTTGTACTTTCGTTATTGCTGGGAGTTTTGTGCGCGTGGTACGAGGATCGTCTGCCGGACCGCGTAATTTGTAAGATAGGGACGGTTACAAGCTGTATCCCGGAGTTCTGGCTTTCACTGGTATTGATCCTGATCTTTTCAGTGAATTTAAGGCTGCTGCCAAGCAGCGGGGCGTATACAGTCGGAGGCGAAGGAGGGATAGGCGATCGTATCCGGCATCTGATTCTTCCTATGGTTGTGGTGGTGGCAGGCCATCTTTGGTATTATGCCTACATGGTACGCAACAGGCTTCTGGAAGAAGTCAGGGCGGACTATGTCCTGCTTGCGAGGGCGAAAGGCTTGCATAAAAGGAGTATTATGTTTCGGCATTGCCTGTGGAATATTATGCCGTCCTATCTGAGTATTATGGCGGTTTCCGTGTCTCATATTCTGGGAGGGACGTATATTGTGGAGACAGTTTTCTCCTATCCGGGACTGGGAACACTGGCCTATGAGAGCGCGAGATATCAGGATTATAATCTGCTGATGGTCCTGTGTCTGATGTCGGGAATTCTGGTGATCCTGTGCAGCATGGCGGCGCAGGTGATCAATGAGATGATCGATCCGCGGATGGGGACGGCGCCTGCTGCTTTGAAAAGCAGGAAAGGCGGACGGCTGGCAAATAAGCGGTAATGAATGAGAATACTAATACATTAGCTGTATTGACAGAACGGGAGGTAGCGGAAGAAATGGCAGGAGAATTTGAAATTGCCGGAATCAGGGAGATTGCCTGTGCAAAGCTTGTACAGAAGAAGAAATGGTATGAGGGAAAGCCCATAGTTTCTATGCTGCTTTTAGGTTTGATTATAGCAGGATGTCTTAACTGCAGTCTCATTATGACTAAGGATCCCCTTTATCTGGATCTGCAGAATTATAACGTCCCGCCGAACCGGGAGTTCTTATTTGGAACGGATACGATGGGAAGGGATATCTTCTCCATGATCTGGTACGGAGGCAGGATTTCATTGTTTATAGGGATTGTTTCGACCGTTATATCCACAGTGATCGCGGTGATCTTTGGAGCATTCAGCGGGAGCGCGCCTGTATGGGCCGACCGCTTTCTGATGCGTTTGACAGAGATCCTGCTCAGTGTGCCAGGGCTTTTGGCGGTTATTTTTATGCAGGCGGTTCTCGGAGAGGCAAACGTGTTCAGTATCTCGCTTGTGATCGGACTTACCGGTTGGATGAGTATTGCCAAAGTCGTACGGACAGAGGTGCGTAAGTTCAGGAGCAGTGAGTATGTGATTGCGGCAAGATGTATGGGAGGAAATTTCTTTTATATATTACGGCGTCATCTGGCGCCTAATTTCGTATCTTCGATCATGTTCATGGTGGCGATGAACGTACGTAGCGCGATTGTGGCCGAATCAACACTGAGCTTTATGGGAATCGGACTGCCGGTTGAGCTGATCTCGTGGGGGAGTATGCTTTCTTTGGCGGAAAACGCGCTGCCGACCAACTCATGGTGGATGATTTTGATTCCGGGTGCGTTTCTGATCGTGACTCTTCTGTGCATCACAGATCTGGGAAATTATCTGCGCAAGAATGTGAACCGGAGGGAAAGTAATCTGTAATGAAAAGTTTACTGGAGTATTCTAAGGTGAGGTAATTCCTCACAATATATTGATGTATGTAGTGCGTTTTCTCTCTTGAAAATTCTCATTATAAATATTCTGTTGAAATTAAGATGCACAAATAATAAATTCTTAAG
>OFGB01000388.1_pt1 | contig 32455 bp, 47 predicted proteins | sample 1521491 | NCBI WGS metagenome assembly OFGB01 (sample SAMEA3504095, study PRJEB24116) | mouse gut metagenome | biome: mouse gut; feature: mouse-associated habitat; material: faeces | place: Denmark | collected 2011
CTAAATCCTGTCACAAGGCAAATGCCGCCCCCCTGTCCTCTGTCTGACTGCGTTTTTGACAGGCTTACACGATATACGGCTTCCGCTTCCAAATCTTTTGGATGGGTTCAGCCCTTTGCCGCAACTTTTTTTATCAGCATTATACCGGAATAATTTATAGGTATATTGTTCGCTGTAGTATTAGAACGTGTTTGATCAATAAATATTACACAAATTTACAATTTCGTTAAAACGAAACGCTCGAAAACTGTCGTGTTTTGATCGTTTTATGCCAAAATTGGCTTAGATATAGAACAACTTTTCAATCATTTATCGCATTTTTAGCAACTACTTGGATTTTTCAAACACACTTTAATATCATAACACGACTGATTCCTACAATCAATCATTATTATGTTTACTTTGATACTTTAATATGTTAAAATAATTTCATCGAAACAGCAAGGAGAATGGAACATGAACAAAAAAATAAAAACAGAAGCGGTGGATCATCTGCTCGACGCCATCCTGACGTTAAAAGACAGAAACGAATGTTATACGTTCTTTGAAGATATCTGCACGGTCAATGAACTGCTTTCCCTTTCGCAGCGCTTTGAGGTTGCCTATATGCTGCGCAAACAGAAAACATACCTTGATATTGCCGAAAAAACAGGCGCTTCCACAGCTACGATCAGCAGGGTAAACCGCTCCCTCAATTATGGCAACGACGGATACGACATGGTATTCAAACGGCTGAGAGAAAACGGCAAAGAAAAAGAATAGATGCCGCCATCTATTCTTTTTTCCTGCCGGAATTTTTATTTGTATTTTTCTTAGGCAGAGGAAAAGAGGACGGCAGCTTGTCAATTGTCTGTTCAATAATCAGCTTTTTGATATATACGTCAAAGCTGAGCATGCAGATAAATGAGAAAGTATGTAACAATTCCGCTTCCTCTTCCGGTACGCCTTCAAATGTCCTGTAGCTGGTTTTGTATTTTTTGGCAAGGTCTTTTAAAATATGCTGCGCTTCTTCGTGCTCAAGCCCGAACACTTCATTGTATACATCCTGCAAATTCAGCCCTTCCCCGTTTCCAAAATAACGGTCTGTAATCGGATTTAAAATATTCTGAATATCGCTGATGCTTAGGATACTTTTAAAATAATATATAAACAACAGCGTCAGCACGTGATCTTTGGAATATTTCTTTTTATTGGGCGGCGGGAGCAGATTGTTCTTGGCGTAATTATTGATCATAGTCTTCGTCAGGATTTTATCATCTTCATGCCGCTTTGTAGACGCCAGCTGGGTATTCATAAACGTGGTAACCTGATCCATATACAAATCAATATTCGGCAAAGACTCCGGCTTTACATAGTCGATGGTCTGAAGCTTATTTAAGACTTCCTTTAAAAATGCATGAATTTCATTTGCCATAGTATCACCTCGCCATTATTATATAGCATTTGAAAAATGATGGCAAGTGCGAAAAGGAAATGCCTTTTCTCACCTTTTCACCTTTTTTGTTTTCAGGTACGCCTTTTGATCCGGCGTAATGCGCCTGCTTTCCACAGCTTTTTGGATCGCTTTATTATGCGTCCACACATCCAGCCGCCTTTCTTCAATAAACGGCAGAACCTCGTCGTACTGCTTTGCCAGCGCCGTTGCAAAATACCACGCCCTCATCATGTTGACATAATACTCCTCTGACCGGACGCCGGCTACCAGCTCAGGATAAGCCGGATCAAAATCATCATCCAGGAAATGTTCCATCAGCATGCCGGCTGCAAACCGCACAACATACGTCTGATCCGATGAAATCCATTCCCTGATATGGCCAAGAAGTTTAAGCCGGTGTTTCCGAAACACTTTAGGGGACATCTGATCGCAGGTAGCCCAGTTGTCTACGTATGGCAGAAACTCTGTAAGTTTTGACATGCACAGCCCGAAGTCCTTTATGTCTGATATCAGAAAAGCATGAAGCTGGTTTTCATCAAAGTACTGATGGGGCAGTTCTTGGAGGAATAAATCCGCATGCCCCTTTTTTGCCAGCGTTTTTGCAAATTGCCTCAGTTCCGGCGTCCGAACGCCTATCAACATTTCTGGATTTATCGTGGGAATCAGCTTTGCCTGAAAATCGCGGTAACCGCAGTCTTGCATTTGGAACAATTCTTCCCGTATCTCTTTCACGTTCATCTTATTGCCTTTCTTGCCGGATTACATTTTTCTAACACGTTCTATGCGCCTGCTCCGGATTCTGATTGTTTGTGGTGTTTATTATAGCAGATCGTTTTTTTAACTGCAAATGTGCTTCGCATCTGTAAGACGAGAAAAAACATTTATTTGATCTTTTTTGTAACCTTTCTTTTGTTTCAATTGTATGATTGGTGAAAGGCTTTTCAAAAACAACTAAAGGAGCGCTCATGAGACAACCCGTACAGGAACTATTTGTGCGGTACCGAAACAGTCTTTACGCAGCCGCGTTTAACGTCTGTAAAAACGCGCAGGATGCCGAAGACGCCGTACAGGATACGTTCATACAGTATTATTCATCAAAAAAAGAATTTGACAACGAGCAGCATATACGCGCCTGGCTGATCCGAGTGGCAATCAATAAGGCCAAAAACACGAACCGCACATTCTGGAAAAAAAACAGAACTTCCCTGGAAGAATATATGGAAACTCTGGCGTTTGAAACGCCGGAATCGGAAGAACTTTTTGGAGCAGTAATGAACCTGCCAGGCAAGTACCGTATTGTAATTCATCTGTTTTATTATGAGGATTATGCCATCCGTGAAATTGCAGGCATATTGAATATTTCGGAAAACAATGTCAAAGTCCGGCTGTCACGCGGCCGTTTGCTGCTAAAAGAAAAATTAAAGGAGGAATGGGAAAATGACAAATAAAGAAAAATACAGACAGGCATTTTCGGTATTACATCCCTCCGGCAAAATATCCGTGGAGGTGGAAAAAATGATTAAACGAAAGAAAACAAAAAAATTACAAGCCGCAGCGGTTGCGGCTTCGGCCTGCCTGCTGCTTGCCGCCGGAAGCAGCATTGCATACGCGGCGGATGCCGGAGGCATCCAAAGAACCGTCCAGCTGTGGATAGACGGAGATCAGACAGACGCCGTTTTTGAATACAAGGGAGACGGGACTTATACGATTCATGTCGATCCGGCGGAAACGGACAGAACCGATGAAAGCGCCGGGGGCGGAATTGCCATTGAAGACAACGGGAGCGAGCGGCCCCTGACAGAAAACGAACTGATGGATACCTTAAACGAACCTATGGTGGTATATAACGAAGACGGCACGGTATGGGTATGTTATTACGACCAAAAAATTGAAATTACGGATCGGTTTGAAGACGGCGTCTGCCACGTAAAACTCTCGCATGGTACCGAAACGCTTTATATGACGGTCAAATATCAGGACGGCTGGAACACAAACTCCCATAAATACCAGTACCCGGCTCCATAAGATTAAGGCGCCTGGCAGCGCCCTGCCCATAAAAATTCGTTGGGCAGGGGCTGTCCGTTCCATCCTTTATTTGCTCTTTCCGCACTTCCAGACAGATGCCAGGATATCTTTCAGGACAAGAAACGAATCCAGTTCGCTGTATCCATACTTCTTTTCCAGATCACACAGCAGTTGATTTAACTCTGCCGCATAACAGGACACTCCACTTTTTCCAGATACCGGGCCAGGATCGGGTATTTTTTGCTCCATGCCTTTGTCCAGTCAATTTTGTCCGACACTTCCTCACTTGTCCTGTCAATGACTTCCTGTATTTCTTTTACGTCGATGTCGAACTCTACCAGTTCATCCAATGACAGCCCATATAACGCGGCAAGTTTTTTGGACTGGCAGATATCCGGCAGCGTTTCGTCCGTTTCTCACTTTGAAACGGTCTGCCTGCTTATCCCTAATTTTTCAGCGACCTCTTCCTGGGACATCCCTTTTTTCTTGCGCGCATGGAATAAATGATTTCCTAAACTCATAACATTACCTCCTTGAAATATAATATGTTTTGATTGTAATCGATTCAAAGAAGAAACGCTACCAACGCGGACGTACAATTCTGCACGGTTTATTCACATTGGAAGGAATGTCAACCGACCTGTCAGTTTTTCCGTGCGAAATCATCCTAATGTAGCGATAGGTATATTGCACAAACACTTATTCTGTTTGTCAACATGAATTGCTTATTTCAAACGACAGCAATACTATGGAACCCCTAAGTTAGAGTCTGCAATCGATGAACTAATACAGCGCAATATAAATAAGCCTTTTGAAAAATTTATGTTGACTTTTTTAAAATGTGATTTAAAGAAGCTCAATCTAAAAATCTCACTGATGAAATATATTCAGGAAGAAACATCGAAAAGTATCCTTAAAATCATATTGATAAAATTAACATTCTATTATAAAATACGTTTTTTTGGAAATGCATCGTTTTCTTTCAGTTCATATTTCCTTGCTATTTTTTTTATGGTTTCTGAAACAGGCAACCCTATTTCCTGGCACATCTCAATCGCTGAAATCACTGCCGCTTCTTCTGCTGCTTCCTTTTTCTCGCTCTCCACATAAGCGCGCATTACCTGTTCTTCATCAAACAATGTCATCATCATGTCAACAACCTCCTTTTCCCTGCTCAATAAATACTCTTTTAGAACATCCCTGTCTTTACAGATGTTGATGGTATTGGTAACTGCTTCCCTAGTTCGTCCATATAATTTTACTTGCTCGTCATATACTTTTGTAAAAGCGACATATTGACTTATAATATCGTTGTCTTTGCCATCGTATATCATTTTCACCTTTACATCAATAGCGCGTTTCTCCCCGCCCCAAAATTCTTCTGAAAGGGAAACATATTCGGGTTTACTTACCCGTTTTCCGGTGAATATCACATATAATTCTGCTTTTGGCAGTTTTACTTTTTTACTGCCGTAAAGGTTATCGTTCCTGCGTTCAAAATACTCATGATAGGATTGCACCAGATACATCAATGCCCGGATAATGATATTCATCGTCCATGTGGTCTGAGCCTCCGTCAGAATCATAATTTTGTCCCCTACTGTGAAGCCAAGGTCATTATAGCACGCATCCACTAAAATATTTTTAATCGTGATGTCCTTCCGTTCATCTTCCGTAGTTTCTGTATCTTCTGGGTGGAGCGCCCGGTATAACTGAATCAGGTATTTTTTTATCCTGAAATAAATTCGTAAAAAGGCTGTCTTTAATTGTATATTTTGCAATCTCTGTTTTTTCCATTCCTTCTTCCTTTCTTCCCCGCTTTTACAGCGGGAAAACAATAAGGGTATCTTGATTTCATTATACAGAAAAACATCCTATATTCAAGGATGCTTCCTCACTGGTTTATGGTATATCGTTACAGTTCAGCCGAAAAGCTGAACTGCAACACCTGTACTCATATCATATTAAAATGCTCAAACGCCTCCATAATCGCTTTTTCTTTCTCCGGCGGACATTTCGGCACACGGCTTTTATTATCACCTACATTATAATTCAGACGCTTTTCAATCCCGCATTTGCCTTTTATCTGTGCCACATACAAGGATGATACCTTTAGATCATACTCCGACTTTACACATTCTTTAATTTCTGTGTAGCTTGCACAGCCCTTCACGTCTTTCAAATATCCGTTATTTTCCAGCGTATAATCATCGTACACATAGACTGTATCCGCGATGTTGCTATTTCCTACCCAAAAGGACGCATGTCTCCACATGCACCGTCTGCCCAAACTGATCCACCGCCCGCACTCTCTCCACCTCATATCCCCCATCGCAAAATTCCCGCAAATCTCTCGCCAGCGTCGCAGAATCGCAGCTGACATATACAATCCGTTCCGCCTGCGTCCGGATCATAGTTTCAATACACATCCTGTCGCATCCCTTACGCGGCGGATCCACCACAATCACATCCGGACGCTTCCTTTCTTCCAAATCCCCCGACGCATAAAACGCCGGCAGTATTTCCTCCGCTTTGCCGGCCAGAAATTCCACATTGCCAATCCCGTTTATTGCGGCGTTTTGTTTCGCGTCCGCAACTGCCTGAGGCACAACCTCAACGCCGTACACCTGCTTCGCGCTCCGTGCCAAAAACAGGGAAATCGTCCCGATTCCGCAATATAAATCCCAGACCGTTTCCTTTCCGGTCAGGCCGGCATACTCTAACGCCAGAGAGTATAGCTTTTCTGTCTGAAACGGATTGACCTGGTAGAATGACTGCGGGGAAATCCGATATACGGTCTTCTCCCCAATCCTGTGGAAGTCCGCCGTATCACGCAGGTATAATGCGTCCGTAATCACAGGCTCCCCCCATATAACCCTTGTATGTTCCCCCAGAACCACATTCGTATTCTGCATATTAGTATTCAGCGAAATACTTTTCATCCCTTCCAATACACGCAGCCTTTCCACCAAGGCTGATTCCTCCGGCAGGCGCGTTCCATTGGCCACAATGCACACCATAATCTCTCCGGAATCAAATCCATACCGGATCAGGACATGGCGGATCAGCCCCTTTTGCATCCTCTCATCATATGCAGAAATCCCGTATTCCTTCATATAGCCCAATACAATCTTTAACACTTGTTCATTGGCGGCCACACCCAGGACACAGTTGGTATTTGCAACGATATGATGCGTCCTGCCTGCATAAAACCCTGCCACCGGATTACCTAAGTTATCCGTCCCAATCGGAAACTGCGCTTTGTTGCGGTAGAAAAAAGGTTCCTCCATTCCTACAATCGGCTCCATAACGCGATCGATGAAACGCTCCTCAAATCCGCCTATGCGTATCAGGTGATTCTTAACCTTGTTCTGTTTAAATGCAAGCTGGCTCGTGTAACTCATCTGCGCAAGCTGGCAGCCGCCGCAGGCGCGGGCATACATGCAACGGGGCTCCACCCGTTCGGGTGAAGCCTCCTTAATTTCCATTAGCCGCGCGTAGCCGTAGGTTTTCTTTAATTTCATAATTTTTGCGGTTACCGTATCTCCAATTACAGCGTCTTTTACAAAAAATGCCATGCCGCCGTACCGGCCGATCCCTGCGCCGTCCGCGCCCATATCTTCTATTGTAAGCGTAATCAAATCATTCTTTTTCATAACTAAACCTGTTTACTTGTCTTGCGGATATTCGACTCCAGCAGCCGGTTATATCCGAGCCACTCCGTACTTCCCTCCGGTACGTTTGCAAAGGCTTCTTTTAACGTCTCCATTTTGGCGTCCATATTATCTGCAAAATTCAGCGCAACCGCCTCAATCAGCGCCGGTTTTTTGGGAGATCCAAACTCCAATTCCCCATGATGCGCCAAAATACAGTGTTTCAGTTCATTTGCAAGCTTTGGCGGAAAATCCGGGATTTCGCGGATGCGGGAACCGATCCACTCCGTTCCTATCACGATATGCCCCAAAAGCTGGCCGGCATCCGTATAGTCGTTTGCCGGAAAATCCGACAGTTCCTCTAATTTGCCAATATCATGGAACATAGCGGCTGATAGCAGCAAATCGCGGTTTAAAATAGGATACTGCCTGCAAAACGCTTCGCACAGGGCCGTCACCCCTAACGTATGCTCCAACAGACCGCCTACAAATCCATGGTGCACGGTCTTAGCTGCGGAATGGGAGCAAAAGCGCTCTGCAAACGCATCGTCTTCTAAAAAAAAGCTGCTCAGAAGCTTCTGCAGGCACGGCATTTCAACTGTCCGGATATATCCTTTTAACTCCTCATACATCTGGTTTATATCATGCCCGCTGACCGGCAGATAATCGGCCGGATCGTATTCGCCCGGCTGAGCCCTTCTGACGCGCTTCATATTTAGCTGCAGCGCCCCCTGGAAGCTGGTCAGGTCGCCGGTCACGCATATATAATCCAATGCGCTAAAATCGTCGATCCCATTGGAATCCGGTTCCCATATCTTAGCGTCCAGCATCCCTGTTTTGTCCTGTAAAATTACGTTTTCATAAGGTTTCCCATTCTTTGTAAGCGCCGACTGCTTATGCTTACAAAGAAAAATCTCGTTGATACGCTCGCCTTCCCGAAATGTCTCAATATATTTCATAACTTTCTGCTGATTAACCAGCTCTCCTTCCTGTTGTATAGATCTATGAGCGCTTACTGCAGGATACCTGCCGTGACTGCGCATACTACCTCAAGGTATTCATTCATTCCCTGCCGTTTTACTACCACCTCGACCGTTTGCCCCGGCTGCAGGGAAAGCACTTTTGCTTCATATGCTTCTACAGAAGCAATCTCTTCCTGATCAATTTGCTTTATGACGTCCCCCCCCTGCAAACCGGCAATCAGCGCAGGCGAATCCAGCATAACCTCCTTTATATAAACGCCCCGCGGGAGGCCGTATTCTTCTGCAATTTTATCCGTAACCGTTACGACTTTCAGTCCCAGATAAGGAATGTCTTTTCCGTTTGAAAGCATTTCTATCATCTTTTTTAGCTCCGAAACCGAAATTGCAGTCAGCGTATTTTCGTCCCCGTTTCCGCTGTAATCCTGCATCACAAGCCCCACTACTTCGCCTTCCAGGTTTAAAAGCACGCCGCTGCTGCTGCTGCTTCCTACAATATCCGTTGTAAATACGGTATATGTTGCATCCACTGTCTGAATGACATTTCCGACCGAAGTAATATTCCCTGTTCCAATGGAGTAGTTTGTCCCAAGCGGGCTGCCAATCGCAATGGCCACATTGCCCTGTGCAACGGCCAGCGAATTGCCAAGAGCCGCATAGGAAATCCTGCTTTTCGTATTCTCATCCAACAGCCCTAAGCCTACGGCCAATACTGCCAGCCCGGTATTTCCGTCATACTTTTTTAAGGATGCCCCTACCGTTACCTCGTCGATAAATGTTACCCGGATTTCCTGCGCTGCCAGTACGGCTTTATGCTCCGTCAGGATTAGAAGCTCGCTCCCGTTATCCCCGATAATAATTCCGGATGCCTGCCCATTGCTCTCAAAGGAATTATTGTACCAGTCCGTATCGCTGACAACGCTTGTAACCGTTACAATTGAGCGGTTTGCCTCCTGTCCGATTGCATAAATTTTATTCTGCAGTATCTGGTAATCGGAAAGTTCCAGTTCTTTTACAACAGACGGCTCTTCTTGTACCTCCGGTTCCGGCGTATCCTCCATCGTTATTTCTTCCGACTCCAACACCTGTTCCGTATCTTTGAAAACCTGCTCTGTCCCCCATTCGTCGCTTGGAATGGAAATCGTCGGATCCTCTTTGGGATGCAGCCAGTTTTCCATAACAGGCTGCAATGCCGTAAATACAAAACATGACACTACTCCAAACAGCACGGCAAAGCCTGCCGTATATCCCCCCTGCCGAAACAGGCGCTTTTTATTTACCGGCTTTTCAATGATCTTTTCTCTGATAAATGCAAATTCTTCTTTTTTCTCTTCATTCATACCATTCCTTCTCCTTACCTATTCGGTATGAACCGCCGTTTTCCAAACGGTGAACTACTTTCTTACCTTTTATTATACGAGGAATGGGAAAGGTATGCAAGAATTTATTTTATCAACTGTAAGGCTTGTTACTCTTCCCCGTATATGATATTGTTAAACTGATATTTTTTCAAAGGAGGGATCTGTGTATGAAACAATTAAAACGCGCCGCTGCCGTTTTTGCTTTTGCGCTCCTAATCACCGTCAGCGCCGCCACGCCAAAAGGCAATACGCTGTTTAAAAATGCCTCGCCGGATACGAGCGCCCTGATCTTATACTGCTACGACGGAAGCGCCGTTACCTGCAAAGTTCTCTATGACGGCGCGGATACCAAAAAAATCCTGCAGTCCCTTTCCTCCGCGGACGCACAGAAAACCGGCGGATTTACGCCTGCACAGACTGCCGCTCCCATTTACGGCATAACCATTGGCGGAAAAGACGGAAACCCTATCCAGGCGGCATGGTCAAACGGTTTCTGGATTGCGCAGGATGGGACGGCATACCGTTTCGATTATGATTTTGAAGCTTTAGACGGCAAATACGCCTGGGATGAGACGGATACCCTTATGTCCACCGCGGACTTGCCGTGCGCAAGAATTTTATGCCAGGATGCCTCGGGCTGGAACAAAAGCCTCCTTACTCCGGCAGAACCGCTAAATCCCCCGGATCAGATTTCGGCAAGCCTGGTTTCCATGGAACAAGACGCGCTGACCGTCTCATTTGAAAACCAGGGGGAAGAAGAATGGGCTTACGGGGAATACTTTGCCCTGCACGTCCTGATAGACGGCGTCTGGTACGTCGTCCCGCCCGTACCGGGCAGCTGGGGATTCTGCGATATTGCACATATCCTTCCCGCGCAATCGTCACAGGAACAAACTTACACGCTAAATATGTATGGCAGCCTGCCGGACGGCTCATACCGCCTTACGGCAGAAAATCTGGCAGTAGAATTTAAACTGCCTTAATATAAAGGATGGTTTTACTATGAATCAAAAAGCATTACGCACATTAGAATACGATAAAATTATCGAAACATTAACCGGATATGCGTTCAGCGCAGCCGCAAAGGAACAGTGTAAAAACCTGCTTCCTATGACGGAACTTTCCGCAATCCGCGAAGCGCAGAGGCAGACGAAAGACGCGCTTTCCCGAATTTTCAAAAAAGGAAGCCTTTCCTTTTCAGGCATCCACCCGTTTGGGGCGTCCTTAAAACGCCTTGAAATCGGAGGAGCTTTAAGCATTCCGGAATTTTTACAGCTTAGTTCCCTGTTAGAAGCCGCCAGGCGCGCCAAAGCGTTTGGACGGGCGGAACGCGACGATCTGCCCGCAGACTCCCTGGACGGGTTCTTTTCGGCCTTAGAACCTCTTACTCCGTTAAACGACGAAATCAAACGCTGCATCCTCTCGGAAGACGAAATCAGCGACGACGCCAGCCGTACGCTAAAGTCCATCCGCCGATCGATCCATGGCATGAACGAGCGTATCCGCAGCCAGATGAATAAGGTCATGAGCCAGGCGTCAAACAGCGGTTATTTGCAGGACGCCGTTATTACTATGCGGGACGGGCGCTACTGCCTTCCGGTCAAAGCGGAAGCCAAAAACCAGGTTTCCGGCATGATACACGACCAGTCCCAAAGCGGCTCCACGCTGTTTATCGAGCCTGCTTCTGTCGTCAATCTAAACAACGAACTAAAAGAACTCTTTTTAAAAGAAGCCAAAGAAATCGAAGTAATCCTCGCCAATCTAAGCGTCCGCGTTTCAGAGTACGCAACGGCTGTCGCAGACGATTACCGGATCCTAACGACATTAGACTTTATTTTTGCCAAAGCGCAGCTTGCCAAGCAGCACAACGGCGTCGCCCCCTTATTTAACACGGACGGGCGCATCCGGATACGAAAGGGACGCCATCCGCTGCTTGATCCAAAAAAAGTCGTCCCGATTGACGTCACGCTCGGCGATACGTTTGATCTGCTGATTATCACCGGGCCAAATACCGGCGGCAAAACGGTTTCCTTAAAAACCGTCGGGCTTTTGGCCTTAATGGGGCAGGCGGGGCTCCATATCCCGGCAAACGACCGTTCTGAACTCGCCGTTTTTGAAGACGTGTTTGCCGATATCGGCGACGAACAGAGCATTGAACAGAGTTTAAGCACATTTTCTTCCCATATGACAAATATCGTTTCCATCCTGAAAAACGCCACGGAAAAATCCCTGGTGCTCTTTGACGAACTGTGCGCCGGAACCGACCCGACCGAGGGCGCGGCGCTTGCAATCTCCATCCTGTCAAAGCTGCACGAACAACGCATCCGTACAATGGCGACGACGCATTACAGCGAAATCAAGGTTTACGCGCTCTCCACCGAAGGCGTGGAAAACGCCTGCTGCGAATTTTCCGTAGAAACGTTAAGCCCCACCTACCGCCTTTTGATCGGCATTCCCGGCAAAAGCAACGCCTTTGCCATTTCCGGAAAAATCGGCTTAGACCCTGCGTTAATTGAAGACGCCAAAAGCCGGATCACCGAATCAGAAGCGGATTTTGAAGATCTGATTGCCGACTTAGAGCACAGCCGCGTCACCATTGAACGGGAACAAAACGAAATCAACGCGCACAAGCAGGAAATCGCCGCTTTGAAAAAAAAGCTGGAACAAAAACAGGAGCGTATGGATCAAAGCCGCGACAAAATTTTAAAAGAAGCCCGCGAACAGGCGCTTGCCATTTTACAGGAAGCAAAAGACTTTGCAGACGAAAGCATCCGCAAGTTCAATAAATTCGGACAGTCACACGCTTCGGCAAGCGAAATGGAAAAAGAGCGCGCCCGCCTGCGCGGCAAACTAAACGATACCGGGCAGCATCTATCCCCCAAAAAAGACGCCGCAGCCCAGAACAAAAAGCCGCCGAAAACGCTGCGCCCCGGAGACCTGGTCAAAGTGCTTTCCATGAATTTAAAAGGCACCGTACATTCCCTTCCGAACGCCAAAGGGGATTTATACGTACAAATGGGGATTCTGCGTTCGCTGGTGAACATAAACGATCTCGTACTGTTAGAGGATGAAACGCCCTCCTACAGCCAAAAACGAAGCAAATCGGGCACGGGCAGCCTTAAGGTGAATAAAACGGCTTCCATTTCCGCCGAAATCAACTTAATCGGCAAGACAACCGACGAGGCCGTTGCACTGCTTGACAAGTATTTGGACGACGCCTATATCGCCCATCTGCCTTCCGTGCGCATTGTCCACGGCAAAGGCACAGGCGCCCTGCGAAACGCGGTACAAAAACATCTGCGCAGGCAAAGCTATATCAAATCCTTCCGTCTGGGAGAACTTGGGGAAGGCGACGCCGGCGTTACTATCGCCGAATTTAAAAACGAATAAATTCTTACGGAGGTTATTTATGGCTGCAAAACAAAAGATTCTGATCGTCGACGACGATGTAAATATTGCAGAACTGATTTCACTGTACCTGACCAAAGAATGCTTTGACACCCGCACCGTAAACGACGGGGAGGAAGCGCTGGCCGTGTTTGGGCAATATGCCCCCAACCTGATTTTACTGGATTTGATGCTGCCCGGCATCGACGGCTACCAGGTCTGCCGGGAAATCCGCGCAAAGCATGATATTCCCATTATCATGCTTTCCGCCAAAGGCGAAATTTTCGATAAAGTACTGGGGCTCGAACTTGGGGCGGACGATTATATTATGAAGCCTTTTGATTCCAAAGAACTTGTAGCGCGCGTTAAGGCCGTCTTACGGCGTTACCATCCGGCCGGCAGGAAAGAAAAACCAAACCCCAATATCAAGTGCGTGGAATACCCCGGGCTTATAGTCAATCTTTCCAATTATTCCGTTGTTTACAACGGGCATCCGGTTGATATGCCGCCAAAAGAACTGGAGCTTTTGTATTTTCTGGCCTCCTCGCCCAACCAGGTATTTACCAGGGAGCAGCTTTTGGATCACATCTGGGGATATGAATATATCGGCGATACGCGCACCGTAGACGTCCACGTCAAGCGCCTGCGTGAAAAAATAAAAGACAACGGCGCCTGGAGCCTTGCAACCGTATGGGGCATCGGGTACAAATTCGAAGCAAATGGGTGATTCTATGAAAAAAACAATTCTGCCCAAATTATTCGTCGGATACCTGCTATTCGCGATTATGGGCTTTGCCGTAATTTCCACCCTTACCTACCATCTGTCCCACCGTTTTATTATCAAAAACGAGGCCGCAAAACTTTACAAAGAAGCAACGCTGATCGCCTCTGATTATGCCGTCAGCTACTACAATAATACAATTACGCTTGCAGAATTTCAGGAACGCTTAAATGCGCTGGAACACTATCTCGCCGCACAGATTTGGATTATAGGGACAACCGGGGACATCCTGGTCGATTCCGCCCAGAATGCGCATACAGAACCGCCTGAAGCGATAACGGATTTTAACATCAGCGATTTTGGCAGCCGCTATTACCAGACAGGTAATTTCTACGGACGGTTTGAAGAAGAACGCCTTAGCGTATACGCGCCGATTTCCATCAATTACCGGGTCAAAGGCTACGTGTTTATACACAAACCTTCCGTCGTTATGGCTTCTTTTAACAATGGTTTTTTATACATCGCATACTTTACGCTTGCCATCTTAATCCTGTGCGCCTTCGTACTTTTAGCCATATTTACATTTACCATTATACTGCCGGTCAAAAAACTGATCCGGGCGGCAGGGGAATACGCGCTGGGCAATTTCGACTATCCGATTCATGTGCAGTCCAACGACGAAATCGGTTATCTTGCAGCTTCCTTTTCATATATGGCAAATGAATTAAATACTCTGGAAGAGGATCAGCGGAAATTCGTATCGAACGTATCCCATGATTTCCGTTCTCCGCTGACCTCCATTAAAGGGTATGTAGAAGCAATGTTAGACGGTACCATCCCGGCCGAAAACCAGGAAAAATACCTAAAGATTATACTGTTTGAGACAGAACGGCTCAATAAACTGACAGAAAGCCTCCTGGAACTGAACAAATATGGAAAACGTGGAACAATGATGGATATTTCAAAATTTGATATCAACCAGACCATCAAAATGACGGCGCAGACGTTTGAAGGAATCTGCAAGGACAAACGTATTTCCATCCAGTTGATCCTGACCGGGCAGACGTTGTTTACTCTGGCGGATATGAGCAAAATCCAACGCGTCATTTACAACCTGATTGACAATGCCATTAAGTTTTCTCCCTTCGACTCCGACATTACGGTAGAAACATCGGTAAAAAACGAAAAAATATTTGTTTCTGTCAATGACCGCGGGATCGGCATCCCAAAAGAAAGCCTTGGCAAAATCTGGGAACGGTTTTACAAAACCGATCCGTCCCGCGGAAAAGACAAAAAAGGTACCGGGCTGGGGCTTGCCATTGCCAGGGAAATCATCCAGTCGCATAATGAAAACATCAATGTAATCAGCACGGAAGGAGTCGGGACAAAATTTATTTTTTCTCTGCCGCTCTGCCAGCCGGACGACGATTAAGGGTTACTTCTTTGGCGCGCAAACAGCATTGTGGCTCCCGCCAAAACGGTAAATACGGCAATGAACTGGGATGTAGACAATACGCCTACTGCTCCCCGGTTCAAATCCCCCCGGAAATATTCCAGTAAAAAACGCCCGACGCTGTACGTAATTATATAAACGGCCCCTACCGAGCCGCTTTTCAGCCGGGACTTTCTCCACAGGACAAATAACAGTATAAAATTAGCAAAATCCAAACCGGCAGAAACCAACTGGATTGGAACCAGCCTTACGCCGGACGGGGCATACGAAGAGGCACGGAACACAACGCCAAATGCGCCGTCGGTTGGCTGCCCGTAACAGCATCCGGCCAGAAAACACCCAATCCGCCCGATTCCCTGCGCCAGCGCCACGGCCGGAGCCGCGCAGTCAAACGTCCTCCAAAAGTCTGTCTTTTTTATCCTGCAATACACATAGGCCGTCAGCACGCCGCCAATCAGGCCTCCAAACACAACAAACCCGCTTGAAAGGGTTTCCAATATCACAGCGGGGTCTGCCGCAATCTGCGGCAAAATCGTAATCCAAAAAAGCAGCTTCGACGCCGCATACCCGCCAATCACAGCCGCAATACCCAATCCTAAAATATACCCGTCTTCCCCAAGCCCGCTCCGCTTTGATTCATGTTCCCCCAACCAGACTGCAGACAAAATACCAAGAGCCGTCATAAGCCCATAGCTGTATACCGTAAAAGGGCCAATCGAAAATAATTCCGGAAGCATAACCTTCCTCCTTTCAGCTGGATACGCAATGAAATAAAACCCCGGTCGTAAGCCATACAACCGAGGTTTGTTTTTGTAAATCAAACTATTAAACCAACTCCAAAAGAACTTCTAAGGCGCCGTCGCCTCTCCGCTGGCCAATCTTAACGATTCTGGTATAACCGCCGTTGCGGCTTACATATTTCGGAGCAATTTCATCAAATAACTTTGCGACAAGATCAACCTTCTTGGTATTCCTTTTCCTTCCGGCTATTTCCTTCGGAACATATGTTACCGGATATAATACCTTTAACATCTGCCTTCTTGCATGAAGACGGGACGGCAGATCCTTTTTGATAGTCTTATCCACTTCGTCATAAAGGTTTACTTTCTTACCGTCTACTACTTCTTTTATTCTCTTGCCGTCTTTGTCCTTACGTGCAACTTTGGCTTTTATGGTAACTTCTTCAAAGTTATCTTTTTCCTTAACAGCCATCGCAATCAGGCCCTCGGCAATTTTGCGCACTTCTTTTGCTTTTGCTTCCGTGGTAACAATTTTTCCGTTATGGATCAGCGCTGTTACCTGGTTTCTCAGCAGAGCCTTCCTCTGTGATGACGTTCTGCCTAATTTTCTATACTTTGCCATGTTTACCTCCTGTAAAACGTTTTTTCATACATCCGGCACGCGCTTTGGGCTTACTGTCCGAATGCTGTTATTGATCCTGCAAAGCCGACCTCTTTCCGCCGTTTGGTCTTATGAAACTGGCCGTTTCCACTCTCTGTTACACATCTTCGCTCTGATTAAGCTGAAGCCCTAATTCTTTTAATTTTGCCAGCACTTCCTCCAACGACTTCCTGCCAAGGTTGCGGACTTTCATCATATCCTCCGGCGTACGGTTGGTCAGTTCCTCCACCGTATTGATGCCGGCCCTCTTTAAACAATTGTACGAACGTACGGACAATTCCAGTTCGTCAATGTTCATTTCCAGGACTTTGCCTTTGGCGTCGTCTTCTTTTTCTACCATTACCTCTGCGGACATCGCCGTTTCGGAAAGATTGATAAAGAGATTCAAATGCTCGCTCAAAACCTTCGCAGCCAGACTGACTGCTTCATCCGGTTCCAATGTTCCATTTGTAAATACATCTAAAGTGAGTTTATCGTAATCTGTAATCTGGCCTACACGAGTATTTTCAACGGTTAAATTTACACGCTCTACGGGCGTATAAATAGAGTCAACCGCAATTACACCGATCGGCACGTCTTCTGATTTGTTTTTCTCAGCGCTGACGTACCCCCTGCCTTTTGTAATGGTAAGTTCCATATACAGCTTGCAGTCGGCCCCACCGTTTAAGTTCGCAATCACTAAATCCGGATTTAAAATCTGAATATCAGGATCTGCCTGAATGTCAGATGCTGTAACAATGCCTTCACCCTCAAATTCAATGTAAGCAACTTTTGGCTCATCTGTCGGACACGTATTCTTAAGTGCAAGGTTTTTGATGTTCATGATTATCTCAGTCACATCTTCCTTTACGCCTGGGATAGAACTGAACTCATGCAATACACCGTCAATTTTTATCTGGCTTACCGCTGCACCCGGTAGGGAAGAAAGCATAATTCTCCTCAAAGAATTGCCTAACGTCGTACCATATCCCCGCTCTAACGGTTCAACGACAAATCTTCCATACTTCTTGTCTTCTGAAATTTCAGCGATTTCAATTTTTGGTTTTTCAAAATCGAACAATACAAAGCCCTCCTTATTATTGCCCACGCGGTGTGGCACACGTCAAATTACTTGCTATACAACTCGACGATAAGCATCTCGTCAACAGGTACATCAATCTGATCCCTGGAGGGTAATTCTTTGATTGTTCCACCCAGACCGTCTTCATTCACATCGATCCATTCCGGAACTATCCTTCCCCCTGTCACCTCAAGAATATCTTTAAATCTCTGAATGCCTCTGCTCTTTTCCCTGACTTCGATTACATCCCCCGCTTTAATCAGATAAGACGGAATGCTGACGCATTTGCCGTTTACCGTAATGAACTTGTGGTTTACAATCTGTCTGGATTCCCTTCTGGTCCTGGCCAGTCCCATACGGAAAATAACGCTGTCAAGCCTTCTCTCCAGCATGATCATAAGGTTTTCACCCGTCATGCCCTTCATACGGTCAGCCTTTAAATAGTAGTTGTGGAATGGTTTTTCCAAAACTCCGTATATGAATTTTGCTTTCTGTTTTTCCCTTAACTGAAGGCCGTACTCGGAGATTTTCCTGTTTGCCCTTTTTAATTCTCTGTTTGATTTTTTATCTACTCCTAAATAAACCGGATCCAAACCCAGTGATCTGCACCTTTTAAGAATAGGAACTCTATTAATCGCCATTTTAGACTATCCCTCCTAAATAAATTAAACTCTTCTGCGTTTTGGTGGACGACATCCGTTGTGAGGAACTGGTGTTACGTCTCTGATACTTGTTACTTCCAGACCGCATGCAGAAAGTGCACGGATTGCGGCTTCTCTTCCTGATCCCGGTCCTTTTACCATAACATCTACTGATTTTAAGCCATGAATTAAAGCTGCCTTGGTAGCTGTCTCAGCCGCCATCTGCGCAGCATATGGAGTAGATTTCCTTGAACCTCTGAAACCAAGACCACCGGCACTAGCCCATGATAAAGCGTTTCCTTCAGCATCCGTAATGGTTACAATTGTATTGTTAAAAGATGACTGAATATGTGCCTGTCCGCGTTCAACGTTTTTCTTAACACGCTTTTTTGTCACTTTTTTTGTAACTTTAGCCATAATAAAACTAACCTACTTTCTTCTATAAATATATGTTGATTTGTTCCGCTAAGCTGCTTTTTGCTTATTTCTTCTTGTTCGCAACGGTCCTCTTCGGGCCTTTCCTGGTTCTTGCGTTTGTCTTTGTATTCTGTCCGCGGACCGGAAGCCCTTTTCTGTGACGGATTCCGCGGTAGCAGCCGATTTCCTGGAGACGCTTAATATTCAGCGCAATCTCCCTTCTTAAATCACCTTCTACCATCTGCGACCGATCGATCACTTCACTAATTCTTTTTACTTCTTCATCTGTCAAATCACGACAACGTGTATCCGGATTTACATTTGCTTCTGCAAGGATACGGTTTGAACTGGATCTGCCGATTCCGTAAATGTAAGTTAAGCCGATTTCAACACGCTTTTCTCTTGGTAAATCTACACCTGCGATACGAGCCATTCGTCGTTGCACCTCCATAAAAATTCATTCGCTGTCCGGGCCGTTTCCCTCCCGGGCTCTTTACTCTGCGGCAAAACGCTTGTGCAGCTCCGGTTCCCCGGCCTGAAATGTTGTGCACAGCCCATTGCCTATCCATAACTTAAAATCAAAAGACGTCTGAACCGGATTCCGGTATGATAAATCCAAGTACAGACAACAGCAGCGCTTTTGCCCTGCAGTATTATGAACAGCGATAACAACCGTTCCTGGTGTTTCGCTGCAGCCGCACATAATAAACGCCGGCAGTTTTTCCTATCCCTGCCGCTGTTTGTGTTTTGGATTCTCACAGATAATCCGGATGCTTCCTTTTCGTTTAATCACCTTGCATTTTTCACACATAGGTTTCACTGATGATCTGACCTTCACTGCAAATCCTCCTTTTCTCTGCCTGCGCAGCGCGGCATGTGCTACGCCCTGCTGACACTCATTTTCTGCATGTACACTCTGGAAATGACATGGTTCACCTGTAAATTCCCAGAAACATACATATATCATTGTATCATAACGTCCCGGAAGAGTCAACTAAATTTTACTTATCCCTCCAGATAATGCGTCCTTTCGTCAAATCGTACGGCGACATCTCGATTGTCACTTTATCCCCAGGCAAAATCCGGATAAAGTTCATTCTCAGTTTGCCGCTGATATGCGCCAGGATCTGATGCCCGTTTTCCAGTTCCACCTGAAACATGGCGTTCGGCAGCTTCTCCACTACTTTTCCTTCTACTTCAATAACATCTGCTTTTGACATTTTCATAGCCTCCTACTTATTGATTGATCGTTCATATGCTTTGATTGCCCCGCGTACCGCATCGTCAGACAGCGGCCCGTTTTCGTTCAGCCGCAGTATAATATGTTCCGGGATATGCTTTACGGCCTGATAGTGTTTTTCATTCTTCTTTTTCGGGTTTGCCAAAGTATGCGCCTTACCGTCCACAAGATATGCAAAACGCCCTTCTTTTTTCCAGATCAGATAAATCTGATCCCTGTCATGGCCGGACAGGGACTTTGCCAATTCATAATTCATGCGTTCCCTCCCGGCGTCCAGATTCCCGCCGCAACCTCATCCTCGGTAATGGATAGGATTTCCGGCTTGCCCTTTGTAATCAGAACCGTATTCTCATAATGCGCCGAAAGCCTGCGATCGGCCGTAACAACGGTCCATCCGTTTTTCTTCCAGCCTACCCGGTATGTGCCTTCATTAATCATCGGTTCCACCGCCAGCGTCATTCCCGGACGAAGCCGGATACCTCTGGTAAATTTGCGAAAATTGGGCACTTCCGGGTCTTCGTGTAAATGGGAACCAATCCCATGCCCTACCAAATCCCGTACCACCCCATAACCGAAGCTTTTCGCATAATCATAAACGGCTGCCGAAATCTGATGCAGGTATCTGCCCGCGGCCGCATACCGCATCCCGGAAAAAAAGCTTTCCCTGGTACGCCGGATCAAGTTTCCGGCGTTTTTTGAAATTTCCCCTATTCCATGGGTTCTCGCCGCATCCGAATGGTATCCTTTATATATCACGCCAATGTCAAGGCTTACAATATCGCCTTCTTTTATCCTGCGCCTTTCTGACGGAATACCGTGCACTACTTCATCGTTTACCGAAACGCACACAGAGGCGGGATATCCCTGATAATTTTTAAAAGACGGGATACAGCCGTAACTTCGGATCATTTCTTCGCCTATGCGGTCAATCTCTAACGTAGTCATTCCCGGCTTTAATGCTTTCCCCAAATCCTGGTGTACTCTGCCAAGGATTTTACCGGCTGTCCTCATGCGTTCTATTTCTCTTGCAGATTTTATTGTGACCGGCATATAATCAGTCTCCTAAAATCCGGACAATGCCCGCAAATACGTCTTCCATCGGAAGCGTCCCGTCTACCGTTTTCAAAATCCCCTGCTCTTTGTAATAATCAATTAACGGCTGGGTCTGTTCATGGTAAACGGACAGGCGTTTCTTTACGGTTTCCGGTTTGTCGTCGTCGCGCAATACAACCGGGCTGCCGCATGCGTCGCAGATGCCCTCCTGTTTTGTGGGCACATTCACAATGTGATACGTTGCGCCGCAGTTTAAGCAGGCTCTCCTGCCTCCCATACGGTTTATAATATTTTCGTCCGGAACGTCCACATCTATGGCATAATCCATCTTCTGCCCCATATCCGCTAAAGCCCGGTCAAGCGTCTCGGCCTGTGCGATTGTCCGTGGAAAACCGTCTAACACAAAACCGTCCTTACAGTCGTCTTTTACAATCCGATCCGTCACCAGCGCAACGGTCAGTTCATCCGGCACCAGTAACCCCTGATCCATATACGTCTTCGCTTTTGCTCCCAGTTCCGTACCCTCTTTAATATTTGCCCGGAAGATATCGCCTGTGGAAATGTGCGGAATCCGGTATTTCCCTGCAATCTGCTTTGCCTGCGTGCCTTTGCCTGCGCCCGGCGCCCCCAGCATAATAATTTTCATTAGAATGTCCTCCTCTTAATTAAATACACGATTGGAGATACGGCAAAAGCCAGTATCTCCAAATCTATACCCCACAGCGTGCCGTACGCTGCTCAGGGTATATTAATCATTTAAGAACCCTTTGTAGTAACGCACTAACATCTGGGATTCAATCTGTTTAATTGTTTCGATTACAACACCTACGATAATGATAATGGATGTTCCGCCGAACGATATATTTGCATTAAATACACCGCTGAAGAAAATAGGCAAAAATGCAACAAATGCCAGGCCGACCGCCCCTATAAAAACAATATATGTCAATATTCTGTTTAAATACTCACTTGTTGGCTTTCCCGGACGGATGCCGGGGATAAAACCTCCCTGTTTCTTCATGTTATTTGCAATCTCAAGAGGATTGAACGTAATAGACGTATAAAAATATGCAAATGCAATGATCAGCGCAATATAAATCACCAGGCCAATCGAATAAACCGGCTCGCTTGGACTGCACCAGTTCGACTGGGAAAGCCCTTTTAAAATCTTGCTTCCAATCCCGTTTCCATTGCCCTTGCCCATAAGGGAGGCAACGATAACCGGCGTCTGCATCAGCGACTGTGCAAAAATAACAGGAATAACGCCTCCGGTATTAACCTTTAACGGGATATGGGTCGACTGCCCGCCAACCTGCTTCCTGCCCTGCAGCTTCCTGGAATACTGTACCGGAATTTTGCGTTCCGCATCCTGCAGTAAAATAACAAATACGACCATAGCCACAATAATTGCGAGAATAATCACTGCTGCAAGAACAGCTTTTGCCGGAACGCTCTGCCCTGCAATAAACTGCTGGTAAAGGGTGCTCAAATCTTCCGGCAGACGGGAAATAATGTTAATTACAAGTACAATGGAAATACCATTGCCAATTCCCTTTTCTGTAATCCGCTCACCCAGCCACATCAGGACCGCAGAACCCGCAGTCAATGTTACAACAACCGTAATTACGCTTAATGCATTGTAGTTTGTCAGATAACCGCTCCGGCCAAACCCGATCGCCATCGCAACCGACTCAATCAGGGCAAGCCCTACTGTCACGTAACGGGTAAATTCAGCAATCTTTTTTCTGCCCTCTTCGCCATCCTTCTGCATCTCCTCCAGCTTCGGAATTGCAATCGTCAGAAGCTGCATGATAATAGAAGACGTAATATATGGCGTGATATTCAACGCGAATATGGACATCTGCTCAAAAGATCCTCCCGTTACCGCATCGAAGAAACTAAAAGCATCGCTGCTCTGCGTTGCAAACCAGTTTGCAAATACATCCCGGTCAACGCCCGGAACCGGAAGCTGGCTTCCGATTCGTATGATTATCAGCATCAAAAAAGTAAACAGGATTCGATTCCGTATATCTTTTATCTTAAATGCATTACGGAGCGTCTTTAACATTAGATCACCTCTGCTTTTCCACGACAAGCTTTAATCTCTTTACGAAGAGCCATTACCTGCACTCTTCCGCCAAGGGGTTTTATCTCTGCTTTTCCACCAAGCGCTTCAATTTTTTCTTTTGCACTTGCACTAAATGCATCTACCTGGACGGTAAGCCGTTTTGTCAGCTCCCCTCCGCCAAGAATTTTTACGCCGTCCTTTGGATTACGGACAATTCCTTTTAAAATCAGTTCTTTTACCGTAATGACGCTGTCGTTGTCAAATACTTCCAGGGCCGACATGTTAATTCCCACAATATCTTTGGAATTGATACAGGTAAACCCTCTTTTTGGGATCCTTCTGTATAAAGGCATCTGCCCGCCTTCAAAACCCGGCCTTGGAGCTCCGGAACGGGCTTTCTGGCCCTTATGCCCCTTACCTGCGGTTTTTCCGTTTCCTGATCCATGTCCGCGTCCTCTTCTGAATTTATTATGCACAGAACCACGTGCAGGACTTAAATTTGATAAATCCATTCTGGCACCTCCTTATCTTTGTTCCTAGATTTCTTCTACTTTTACTAAATGCCGTACATTCTGGATCATTCCGCGAACGCACTTGTTATCCGGCATAGTAACGGTCTTGCCGATTTTGTTTAAGCCCAAAGCGACTACTGTCTTTTTGTTCTTTGGAACTGCGCCGATTGTAGACTTTACCAGTGTAATTTTTAACTTCTCTGCCATCTTAAATGCCCTCCTTATAGACCGCCGCCAAACGCGGCATTCCGTCTGACCTGCGTTCTTTTTTAACCCAGGATTTCTTCCACGGTTTTTCCGCGGAGCCTTGCTACTTCTTCCGGAGATTTTAACTGGCTTAAAGCATTGATTGTAGCAAGTACTACATTCTGCTTGTTATTGGAACCTAAGGACTTGGTACGGATATTGCTGATTCCGGCAAGTTCGCATACGCTACGCGCCGGGCCGCCTGCAATTACACCGGTACCTTCCGGTGCCCTTTTTAATAAAACAGATGCGCCAGTGTGTTTTCCTGAAATATCATGTGTAATACTTTTATTATCGTCCAGCTTCACTTCGATTAATTTCTTCATAGCATCTTCTTTTCCCTTGCGGATTGCTTCGGGAATTTCGGTTGCTTTACCCAGGCCAGCGCCGACATGGCCGTTGCCGTCCCCAACAACAACCAACGCTGTAAAACGGAAGTTACGTCCACCTTTAACAACTTTTGTTACACGTTTGATTGATACTACTTTTTCATTTAATTCCAATTGACCAGCATCAATAATTGTACGTCTCATGAATCCACTTCCTCCTTCTAAAACTCTAAACCTGCTTCGCGTGCCGCGTCGGCCAAAGCTTTTACTTTACCCTGGTAGATGTATCCGCCCCTGTCGTAAACAACCTGGGTAATACCCTTCTCTAACGCACGTTTGGCAACTACCGTACCAACGTATGACGCCGCTGCGATGTCATTGGTTTTTTCAAGCTCTGCTTTTACTTCCTGTTCCAAAGTAGAAGCTGCTACAATTGTATTGCCGACCGTATCATCGATTACCTGAGCGTACATATGATTGTTGCTTCGAAACACAGCCAGACGCGGCCGTTCTGCTGTACCGGCAAGACGATTGCGAAGTCTTCTATGCTTTTTTTGGCGAACTTCTGCCCTTGATTTCTTTCTTATCATTCTTTGTCCACTCCTTTACCTATTTCTTGCCAGTCTTACCAACTTTACGCCGGATAACTTCATCAGCATATTTAATACCTTTTCCTTTGTAGGGTTCCGGTCTTCTCTTATCCCTGATTTCCGCTGCGTACTGGCCCACCTTTTCTTTGTCAATGCCTTTGATGGTAATCTTATTTCCTTCCACTACGGATTCAAGCCCTTCCGGATCCACCATCTCTACCGGATGGGAATATCCCAGGTTTAAAGTTAATTTGTTTCCTGATTTTCCTGCCCTGTAACCTACGCCGTTTACTTCAAGCACTTTCGTGTAGCCCTCGGTTACGCCGACTACCATGTTGTTGACCAAAGTCCTGGTTAAACCATGCAGCGATTTCATTCTCTTTAAATCGTTCGGCCTCGATACGTTAATCTCGGCACCTTCTAATTTAATTTCCATCTCTGCCGGAAGCGTTCTTTCCAGAGTCCCTTTCGGACCTTTTACAGTCACATGATTATTTTCTGCAATATCCACAGTAACGCCTGCCGGAACTGCGATTGGCATTCTTCCTATTCGTGACATGCCCGTACCTCCTGTTTTTTAAATTATATTTATATGCCTTGCGAAGAAAGTTCTGTCCGCCAAACTGCTTTTATTACCAAACAAAGGCGAGAACTTCACCGCCGACTTCTAACTTCCTTGCCTGTCTGTCCGTTACAATCCCCTGGCTTGTGGAAAGGATTGCGATTCCCAATCCCCCGAGTACATACGGAATTTTATCTTTTCCGGCATATACGCGAAGCCCTGGTTTGGAGATTCTCTTAAGGCCGGAAATGATTTTTTCATTTTTATCCGCGCCATATTTTAACGTAACATGGATTGTTTTAAAATTATTCTCTTCAATGATGTCATATTTTGCAATATATCCCTCATCCACTAAGATGTCGGCAATTGCCACCTTCATCTTGGATGCGGGAATATCTACTGTATCATGTTTGGCAGTATTTGCATTACGGATTCTCGTAAGCATATCTGCGATTGGATCGCTCATTGTCATGATGAATTTTCCCTCCTTACCAGCTTGCTTTTTTCACGCCCGGAATCTGTCCTTTGTATGCCAGTTCACGGAAACATATCCTGCAGATACCGTATTTTCTCAAATATGCATGCGGACGTCCACAGATCCTGCAACGGTTATATTCTCTGGTAGAGAATTTTTGTTTCCGCTGCTGCTTTACCTTCATAGATGTTTTAGCCATTAAAATTCCCTCCTATTATTTTGCAAATGGCATTCCGAACTGAGTTAATAATTCGCGTCCCTCTTCATCGGTTTTTGCTGTAGTCACGACAATAACGTCCATACCTCTGATTTTATCAATCTTGTCATATTCAATTTCAGGGAAAATAAGCTGTTCCTTAATTCCTAACGCATAATTTCCTCTGCCGTCAAATGAATTTGGGTTGATGCCGCGGAAGTCGCGTACACGGGGCAGCGCAAGGTTAATAAGGCGATCGAAAAATTCATACATCTTTTCTCCCCTTAACGTAACCTTACAACCGATTGCCATGCCCTCCCTGAGCTTAAAGTTTGCAATGGAATGCTTTGCTTTGGTGATGACCGGCTTCTGTCCTGTGATAATTTCCATGTCTTTCGCCGCGGCCTCTAATGTCTTGGCATTTTCCTTTGCTTCGCCGACACCCATATTCAATACGATTTTTTCAAGCTTTGGAACCTGCATTACGTTTTTATATCCGAACTTTTTCATTAATGCGTCTACGATCTGATTCTGATACTGTTCTCTTAGTCTACTCACCTGTTTTGTCCTCCTCTCCGCGATTAATCTATAATATCACCAGTTGATTTGGCAAAACGGACTTTCTTATCTCCATCCATTTTAAAGCCCACGCGGGTAGGTTTTCCTTTGTGAAGATACATTACGTTTGACGCATCAATTGGCCCTTCCTGATGGACGATGCCGCCCTGCTGGTTTGCCATGCTCGGTTTTACATGTTTGGTAATCATGTTGATTCCTTCAACAAGAAGCCTGTTCTTTTTCCTGTCAACAGAAATAACCTTTCCTTCTTTGTCTTTATCTCTGCCGGTAATCACTCTTACCATATCGCCTTTTTTAATTTTACTTGTAGCCATTTCGCACCTCCTACAATACTTCCGGAGCCAGTGAAACAATCTTCATAAACTGTTTCTCACGAAGCTCCCTGGCTACTGGCCCAAAGATACGGGTTCCCCTTGGGGTTTTGTCTTCTTTGATAATGACAGCAGCGTTCTCATCGAATTTTATATAAGAACCATCTTTACGACGGGCGCCTTTTTTTGTACGGACAACCACAGCCTTAACGACGTCGCCTTTTTTAACAACGCCGCCTGGTGTTGCATCTTTGACCGTAGCGGTAATTATATCGCCGATATTCGCATACCTTCTGGTAGATCCGCCCATAACACGGATGCATAAAATCTCTTTTGCCCCGGTGTTATCAGCCACTCTCAGCCTGCTTTCCTGTTGTACCATGCTTGCAGCCTCCTCTTTCTGCCCTGCGGGCGCATTTTACATTATTTTGCTCTTTCTACGATCTCTACAAGCCTCCACCTTTTATCCTTAGATAAGGGCCTTGTTTCCATTACTTTAACCGTATCGCCTATTTTGCAGTCGTTTTTCTCGTCATGAGCCTTTAATTTATAAGTTTTCTTTACAATCTTCTTATAAAGAGGGTGCCTTACGTTATTCCTGACAGCAACAACGATTGTTTTATCCATCTTGTCGCTAACAACGACACCTGTACGTGTTTTCCTAAGATTTCTTTCTTCCACAGCCTTCGTTCTCCTTCCCGTCCTACTCTGCCGCGCCTGACTTCTCAGTGATAATTGTCTGAATCCTTGCAATATTTTTCCTTACTTCTTTAATTCTGCCGGTATTCGTCAACTGATTTGTGGCATTCTGGAACCTCAAATTGAAAAGCTCTTTTTTTGCTTCAACTAACTGTGCATTTAATTCTGCAACAGACTGTGATCTTAATTCTTCAATAAATTTACTCTTTTTCATTTGATTCACCGCCTTCTAAGTCTGCACGTGAAACTATTTTACATTTACAGGGCAATTTGTGCGTAGCAAGACGCAGCGCTTCCCTTGCAACATCTTCCGGTACGCCGGAAATTTCAAATAATACACGGCCTGGTTTCACTACGGCTACCCAGTACTCCAATGTTCCTTTTCCGGAACCCATACGGGTTTCTGCCGGTTTTGCAGTTACTGGTTTGTCCGGGAAAATCTTAATCCAGACTTTACCGCCACGTTTTACATGACGCGTCATTGCAATACGGGCTGCCTCAATCTGGTTTGACTTGATCCAGCATGGCTCCATTGCCACAATACCGTATTCCCCATATACTATTTTATTACCCCTGGAAGCTTTTCCGCGCATACTTCCGCGGAACTGCTTACGGCGTTTTACTCTTTTTGGCATTAACATAATTACTGAGCGCCCCCTTCCTTATTTGCCTTCTTAGGAAGAACTTCTCCTTTGTAGACCCAAACTTTTACGCCCACTTTTCCGTAAGTGGTGTCTGCTTCTGCAAATCCGTAGTCAATATCCGCACGCAGCGTCTGAAGCGGAATGGTGCCGTCGCTGTAGAACTCGGTACGCGCCATATCGGCTCCGCCAAGACGTCCGGAACAGGATGTCTTAATACCTTTTGCGCCTGCTTTTAAGCAGCGGCCCATACAGGATTTCATTGCACGCCGGAACGACACGCGGTTCTCAAGCTGCAGCGCAATGTTCTCGGCTACTAACTGGGCGTCTTTGTCCGGCCTCTTTACTTCTTTGATATCTACAACCAGTTTTTTATCGGTCAGTTTCTGTACTTCCGCTTTGATCTTCTCAATTTCCGCGCCGCCTTTTCCGATTACCACACCCGGTTTTGCAGTGTAAATAATCACTTTTACGCGTTCAGACGCACGTTCAATTTCAATCCTGGAAATGCCTGCTGCATATAATTTTTTCTTAAGAAATGTCCTGATATTGTAGTCTTCCACCAAGAAGTCTGCAAAATCCGCTTCCGCATACCACTTAGAGTCCCAGTCTTTAATAATCCCAACTCTTAAGCCATGAGGATTTACTTTCTGTCCCATGTTTGCCCTCCTTATTATTGCCCACGCAGTGCGGCATATGTTATGCCTTGCGGGTACTCCTTATTTCTCATCCAGCACAATTGTAATGTGGCTCATCTTCTTTTCAATACGGTAAGCCCTGCCCTGCGCCCTTGGTCTGATTCGCTTCATTGTCGGTCCTTTGTTTGCATAGCACTCTGCAACATAAAGGTTTTCTGCTTTTAATCCAACGTTATTCTCCGCATTTGCCACTGCAGATTTCAGCAGCTTTTCGATTACTTCAGAAGCGTATCTCGGGTTGTATGCCAAAATTGCAAGCGCTGTCGCAACATCCTTGCCGCGGATTGCATCTAACACAAAGCAAGCCTTCTGTACAGATACCCTTGCATATGATAATTTTGCGGAAGGCCTTGTATCTTTTTGCTGGTTTCTTTCTCTCTTTATCTGGGATCTATGTCCTTTTGCCATAAATAAAACCTCCTTTCAAATTATCTTACGCCTGATTTCTTCTCATCTTTTCCATGTCCCCTGTAAGTCCTGGTTGCCACGAACTCGCCGAGTTTGTGCCCTACCATATCTTCCGTCACATAAACCGGAACATGTTTTCTTCCATCATGAACTGCAAATGTATGTCCAACGAACGACGGGAAAATTGTAGAACGGCGGGACCAGGTCTTAATGACACTCTTGTCACCGGAAGCGTTCATTGCGTCAACTTTCTTTAATAAACTTTCGTCCGCAAATGGCCCTTTCTTTAATGAACGAGACATATTAACCCTCCTTATTTCAATGCCTTACCATCTCTTCTTCTTACGATAAGCTTGTTAGATTGTTTGTGTTTCTTCCTGGTCTTTAAGCCGAGCGCCGGTTTACCCCATGGCGTACATGGACCCGGACGTCCAATCGGAGCCCTTCCTTCACCACCGCCGTGCGGATGGTCGTTCGGGTTCATAACGGAACCGCGAACCGTAGGACGGATTCCCATGTGACGCTTACGGCCTGCTTTACCAATTTTCACAAGGTTGTGGTCTCCATTGCCGATTACGCCGACGGTTGCCCTGCAAAGAATCGGAACCATACGCATTTCCCCGGACGGAAGCCTGAGCGTTGCGTACTTTCCTTCTTTTGCCATAAGCTGCGCCGCATTTCCCGCAGAACGCGCTAACTGTCCGCCTTTTCCCGGATGCAGTTCCACGTTGTGCACCTGCGTACCAACCGGAATATCTTCGAGCGGCAGGCAGTTGCCGACTTTCACTTCTGCTTTGGGCCCGTTCATAACTTTCATGCCGTCCGTCAATCCCTGAGGCGCAAGGATATATGCCTTCTGACCGTCCTCATAACAGATAAGGGCGATATTTGCCGAACGGTTCGGATCGTATTCGATTCCGATTACCTTTGCCGGCATGCCGTCTTTTGTCCTCTTAAAATCAATAATTCTGTATTTTCTTCTGTTTCCGCCGCCGCGGTGCCTGACAGTAATTTTACCCTGGTTATTACGGCCCGAATTTTTCTTCAAAGAAACACATAACGACTTCTCAGGCGTTTTCTTAGTCACTTCAGAAAAATCTGAGCCTGTCATATTTCTTCTGGAAGGTGTATATGGGTTATATGTTTTAATTCCCATTGTGGTTCTCCTTTCTCATCACGCAAAGCTGCGTATAGTTTACGTTTCCAAATTCAGGAACTTCTTACAGCCCGCTGAAAATTTCGATTTCCGCGCTGTCCTCTGTCAGCTTAACCATCGCCTTTTTCCTCGCAGCGGTACGGCCGGTAACCATGCCGCGCCGTTTTGCCTTGCCCTGAATGTTCATCGTATTTACGCGGGCAACTTTCGTCCCTTCAAACATCCTCTCAACCGCTTCTTTGATCATGGTTTTGTTTGCGTCTGGATGAACATAAAACGTGTATTCTTTGTTTTCCATCAATTTCATGCTTTTCTCGGTAACAACCGGCTTGAGGATAACGTCGAAATATTGAATGTTTGCCATTATGCATACACCTCCTCAATCAATTCAACTGCAGCCTTTGTAATCACAAGGTTTTTATATTTCAAAACATCATATACGTTTAACGTAGAGGTAATTTCCTCTTTTTCGGTTTTGGGATTAAACGTTTTTCCGATAAAGCCTGTCTTTGTTTTGGGAATGTTGCGCGTGGAATAGTATACGTTCTGGTTTACGTCCTTTGTAACCACAAATGCGCCTTCTACGCCAAGCCCTTTCAACATGCCTGTTATCGTTTTGGTCTTAATCTGGTCTACTACAAGATCTTCCAGGATAAACAGTTTATTTTCCTGCAGCCTTGAGGTTAATGCAGATTTTAAAGCCGCCGCTTTTTCTTTTTTATTCAGCTTGAAGGAATAATCCCTGGGAGTCGGGGCAAATACAACGCCGCCGCCTTTCCACTGCGGAGCCCTGATAGAACCCTGCCTTGCGTGCCCGGTTCCCTTCTGGCGCCACGGTTTACGTCCGCCGCCGCTTACTTCCGAACGCGTCTTTGCTTTCTGTGTTCCCTGACGTTTATTCGCAAGATACTGAACCACTGACATATGCACCAGATGCTCATTGATCTTAGCGCCAAATACGGCATCGTTAAGTTCCATGGTTCCGACTTCATTGCCTTCCATATTATAAACAGATACTGTTGCCATCTGAGTGTTCCTCCTTTCCTGTAAACGCTAGTTTGCCTTTACTGATTCTTTGATTGTGATTAATGATTTCTTCGGTCCCGGCACCGAGCCTTTGATTAAAAGCAGGTTGTTCTCTGCATCCACACGGATAACTTCGAGATTCTGTACTGTCGCTTTCACATGGCCCATATGCCCGGGCATCCCTTTTCCTTTAAATACGCGGCTCGGGGAAGAACATGCACCGTTGGAACCCTGATGACGGTGGAACTTGGAACCATGCGTCATAGGCCCTCTGTGCTGGCCCAGTCTCTTGATTGCACCCTGGAAGCCTTTACCTTTTGTAATGGCGGTCGCGTCAACTTTATCGCCTACGGCAAAAATGTCTGCTTTGATTTCGTCCGCCAGTTTATAATCGCCTGCATTTTCAAACTTAAATTCCCTGACATACCGTTTGCTTGAAACCCCTGCTTTGGCAAAATGCCCTTTTTCGGCTTTTGTTGCGCCGTGCCTGTGGTAGATTTCTTTCTTGCCATTTGCATCTTTCGTTACGATTCTGTCTTTTTTGTCAACAAAACCCACCTGCACTGCGTTGTACCCGTCATTTTCTTCTGTTTTAATCTGGGTTACATAACACGGGCCGGCCTGCAGTACCGTAACAGGTACCAGCACCCCATCGTCGCTAAAGATCTGGGTCATTCCGACTTTTGTGCCTAAAATAGCTTTTTTCATTCTTTTACCTCCTGTTTTCCTACAGCGGAACGCATTCTGCGTTCATCCTAGAACAGTCAATATAAGTGGATGCCAGGCATAACTTCTATATTAAACTATCGAGGATTTTTCTTTTCATAAATTGTGTTGCTGATCATTTTGTGACTAAGTTTTTGGCAGATCACTTTGTTTTCATCTTGATATCAATGTATACGCCGGCCGGCATTTCCAGACGGGACAGTGCGTCCACCGTCTTCTGGGTCGGTGTTATGATATCGATCAGTCTCTTGTGCGTCCTCTGCTCGAACTGCTCCCTGGAATCTTTGTACTTGTGAACCGCACGCAGAATGGTAATTACTTCCTTCTTCGTCGGAAGTGGTACCGGGCCGCTCACCTGTGCCCCGTTTTTCTTTACAGTTTCGATGATTTTCTTTGCAGATGCATC
>OFGB01000410.1_pt1 | contig 31814 bp, 34 predicted proteins | sample 1521491 | NCBI WGS metagenome assembly OFGB01 (sample SAMEA3504095, study PRJEB24116) | mouse gut metagenome | biome: mouse gut; feature: mouse-associated habitat; material: faeces | place: Denmark | collected 2011
ATTGTTGATACTCTGCCTGTCAAAAAGTCGATTTAATTAAAAGATGAAATACTAGAAAATGGAGTATAATTCGCATAAAGGTGACGATTAATGAAAACTGAAATTGCCAAAAAGTGTTTTATTGAGCCGGAAGAATATCAAGAAAAATTTCAAAAATTATTTAATAATAGAAAAATTATGTTGATTATGATGTGTAATAATCTTGTTTTACGTATTGAACGATTGAATGATCTATCGGAAAGTATTTGAATCAAGATGAAAAAATTCTTACCGAATTTGATGAATATATAAAGTTTTTTAATGACATTAATATAGTGTCAAATTCCTATAAACACTCACTTTGTACATTTTCTCCATTAAAATCAGATGGTGATATTTCCTTTATGTCATATACCTTAAAAGATAGAGATGTAGATAAAGAAATTAGTCAAAGTGAAATAAAAGAAACAGTGGAAAAGATATTCAAACAATTTTTAGAATCCATTTAATATGCTCCAGGGATTATGGACATCTGTGTAACCGGACTAACTCCAACGCAAATACGCCATTTTTTGCCATTTAAAATCTGTAGAATTCTTGATTTATGAGACTGCTGAAAAAGTCCTAATTGTTTCAACTGAAAAGCAATATATAGAAGTATATGTTCAAAAAACTTCTATATATGGTATTTCTACCAAACAAAAATGACTTTTTCAATATCCTCGATTTATAAGGCTTGTAGGGTAGGGATCATATGAAAAGTATGATTTTTTACTGGATTGACCGCTTTTGCTTGTATGGTTATTTGGATTTAACTGGTCAGCATGATTATTGTTATTTGCTCGATAAGCGGAATTGTTGGAATTACGCTGATTGGCATAATTATTAAGTTGTTGCTGCGTATGTGTGTTTCCAAATACTTTTCCCATTAAATTGTTCACCTCCTTAAACAAAATTTCTAGCCATGAGCAAAACTCGATAAAGTAAGTATTTATGCGGTTTTGTCCACTGCTTTTTACTTTGTTATCACTCCAAATTTGTAATAACAACCAGTCCTTAATGGTATAATTAAGTTGTCAAAATCAATAACACCGAAAGGAGCTGGTTGCTATTTCCGGCCAAGAAATCATTCACGAACATCCCAAAACCGGACGTAAAGGTTTTTCTAAACATGCCATGATCTGTGCCTTTATTGTTATGAAATGTGAAGGCTTTTCCATGGTTATCGACTTCGTCGATTACCTCAATAACAACCTTCTCACTGCACGTTACTGTGGCTTTGACATTTCATTACCGATTCCTTCTTACTGGACTTTTGACCGGTTCCTTAAAACCTTCAACCATGACATGTTATCCGGCATCATGCGCTCACAGGCTTTGTTTCTTGTAAACAAAGGCATTGTTGATACATCTTTTATCGGTCTCGATTCCACCCCTGTTTCTGCCAACACTTCGCAGAACAACCCCAAGTCCTTTCTTTCAAATCTTCTGTTACAAACCTTAATACACTTGCCCGCATCAGTCTGCTGGCAGTTGCAATGGCTACAGTCACTACATGCTCCGGACAATCTTACCGCAAGCTGAAATCTATCAAACGCACCGCCTGATACTTACGAACTGAATATCGCCTGTTCTTCGTAGGTTTTGGACTTACGTCTGTTTTTTCAGGCCATAAATTTCTGCCACTTTAACCCTGAGAACCTGACTACCAAATCTAAACCTTAAATTAATGCCTTTTGCTCATCTCTTAAAATTTCTTATAAATCCATAGGACATGAAAACATGATTTCATAGTAAACACCAATTCCAATATCTAATAAGAAGAATAATTTATTCCCTTGATAATATATACAAATTAAGATATAATATGACTATGTTAAATGGGAGGAGGAATATATATGGAAGCGATCAGACCATCTTCAGATTTACGAAATCATTATAATGAAATATCTAAGCAATGCCATGAAGAAAAAAGTCCGGTCATTATTACTGTTAATGGGCGCGGGGACACGGCCATATTGGGATTGCAGGATTATTATCAAATGAAATCAGAACTGGAACTGTTGCGTACATTGGCAGAAGCAGAAGAAGATGCTGCTAATGGCAGGATAGCCCCAATTCAGGATACATTCGATGATATACGCAAGTCGCTTTTAGAGAGGAAATCCTATGAAGTATAAAATTGTCAGAACAGATAAAGCGGACGAGCAGTTAAGGGAGATCATCTTTTATATTGCAGATGATTCTGGGAGTATAGATATCGCGCTGAATTATTTGGACAAGATTGAGACGGCAATCAACCAGTTGGCAGAATTTCCCCTATCCGGTAGCAATCCAAAATATTCTATTTTGCGGAAACAGGGATACAAGGTGCTTATTGTAGAAAGACATTTGATATTTTATAAAGTAAATAAGAGTGAAAAAATTGTTATCATATATGCAGCTGTAGATGGCAGACGGGAATATAAGAATTTAATATAAAGAGAATATACCAATTTCATCATAGTAAAATGTAAACTACCAACAGGCAAATATCTGATGGTAGTTTTTCTGTAAGCGCTAAATAATAGGGTGCTCCCATTTGAAAAAGCCGGGAAATGTCCCGGACTTTTGTTTCCAATACCCTATGATTTATTTACACAGCACGCCTGGACTTCAGGACTCCAGGGAGCCATGATTTCAAGTTCCTCGTCGGACATGTTGTTGCCGGGTCTGATCTCAAGAAGATATTCCAGATACTTCTGGGGGTTCAGCCCGTTTGCTCTGGCTGTTTCCAGAAGCGAATATACCATCATGTTCGCATCGGTACCGGCTGTGGTATCACAGAACAGCCAGTTGCGCCTCCCCACTGTTATGGGGCGGATGGAGTTCTTACTTAAGTTGTTTGAAATGCTACAGCGGCCATCTTCCAGATAGGTCATCATGTACGGTCTCTGGTTGCCTGCGTAGGTTAAAGCTCTGGCAAGGCGGCTTCTGTTCGGGGTGTTCTGCTTATCGATTCACGCCGCAAAAGCCTCAACGACAGGCTTCTGATCTTTGAGGCGCCGGTTGTATATCTGCCTGTAAGAGAGCTCTTCTCACGGTAAGCCCGCTCGTACTCAAACAGTTTATTACAGTAGAGAAAGCCCTGCACGGCAGGAGCGGTGCAGTCCTTCTCCTTTCCTTTGGGGATGACTTCCAGAAAATATCTTCTGATGTGTGCATAACAGCAGCGCCTCCTGAAATCTTTCAGTTTGTTCTATCTGACATATCCGTCTACATTGATATAGGTGCCGGGCGCTGCTCCCTGAAAGAATTCCACGGCAGCATCGCCGTTTCTCGAGGGGTGATACTGATAAACGATGATGGGGGGCAGCCCGTCATCCCCGGAGCGGAACAGCCACACATAAGATTTGGACTGTGGACGCCTGTCCGCTTCCTTTAACACCTGAATGGGCTTCTCATCGGCGGCGACAAACTTTCTTCCGGTGAGAAGCCGGCGAAAGTAGTCTGCCATTGGTGAAAAATAGTTCTCCGCACAGTAGATTGTCCAGCGGCCATGGTATCGCGCCCGCTCGTAACGCCAAACTGGTTTTTAAAATCTTTTTCCTGCCAGTAGTAGGGTAAGGCATTGATGAAAAAAGAAGAAAGGAAACGCCTATTGTCATTACACGCTTATAAGATTTTTCAGGACAAAGATGGAAGATGGAAAACAACTTTACCGGATGAGACAAGAAAATCAGAAAGGAGGCTTATAGCGAAAAGAGAACTGGGCGATTTAGAAGATACCATTGTGGAGCATTATCAGGGAATCCAAAAAGAATCGGATAAGCGGGTAATTCAGGGAAAAATAACTTTAAGGGAAATCTACCCGTTATGGTCGCAATCTCGAAAACTGGAAGTTAATTCTATGGGTACTGTAAAGAAGAATGATCAGGACTGGAAAAGGTATTATTTGCAGGATGATATCATTGACAAACCCATGTATGCGCTGACAGTGCAGGAACTAAAGTATTGGGCACATAAGAAAATAGAAGATAACCATTTGAACAAACGTGATTATTATAATATGGCGATTGTTATGAAGCAATGTTTTCTCAATATGCCAATGATGCGGAGTATATAGAGAGTGATGCTTGGGAGAAGGTTAAAATTAATACAAAAAAACTTAAGAGAAACCATAAGAGTGCGATACAAAGTAAATTTGAAGATGTTTTGGGTATTGGATAGTGTTTTGTTTACTGTGTAAACAAAAGTAAACAACATTTTCAGGAAAAAGAAAAACCCCAAAACGCCGATCTGTCAGCATTTTGGAGCTATTCATACACTGCAGGAAAAGGGACTTGAACCCTCATGATATTGCTATCACACGGACCTGAACCGTGCGCGTCTGCCAATTCCGCCATTCCTGCACGCAAAAGTTATTTTAAACGCTTTTTGTCGTTTTGTCAACTACTAAATTGAAATTTTAGGAAAAATGAATATTTGACTTATAAAAACAACTGTTATATACTTCATATGGAAAGTTGGTTAGCAATTTATTTTGCCGGCAAGGCAGGACGGAGGAAAGAATGAAGAAACTGGAACAGCTTTATGAAGGAAAAGCGAAGAAGGTATTTGCGACGGAAGATCCTGATGTTGTCATCGTGGATTATAAAGACGATGCTACGGCTTTTAACGGAGAGAAAAAAGGGACGATCGTGGGGAAAGGCGTTATCAACAACCGCATGACGAACCATGTATTTCAGATGCTGGAAAAAGAAGGGGTGCCAACTCATTTTATTGAGGAATTGAGCGACAGGGAAACCGCAGTAAAGAAAGTGGAGATCGTGCCTCTTGAAGTGATTATTCGTAATGTGGCGGCGGGCAGTTTTTCTAAAAGGCTGGGCGTGCCGGAGGGAACTCCGTTTAAAGAGCCGACCATTGAATTCAGCTATAAAAATGACGAACTGGGCGATCCGCTGATCAACAGCTATTTTGCAGTAGCTCTTGGCCTTGCGGACTGGGATGAGATAGAAACCATTAAAAAGTATGCTTTTAAGGTGAACGAAGTGTTGAAGGCATATTTCCTTCAGGCCGATATAAAACTGATCGATTTTAAGATCGAGTTTGGGCGTTTCCATGGGGAAATTCTGCTGGCGGACGAAACATCGCCGGATACTTGCAGACTCTGGGACGTACATACGAATGAAAAATTGGATAAAGACCGTTTCCGCAGGGATCTTGGCAATGTGGAAGAAGCATATAACGAGGTATTCAAACGCCTCGGTTTGGCATAAAGAGAATTTCCGGGATAAAAAATTGGTAAAAGGAGAGGCCATATGAGTACGGACAGATATCAGAGCCCTCTTTCCGAGCGCTATGCCAGTAAGGAGATGCAGTATATTTTTTCCCCTGATATGAAATTCAGGACGTGGAGGAAGCTGTGGATCGCTTTGGCGGAAACGGAAAAGGAATTGGGACTCAATATTACGCAGGAGCAGATCGACGAATTGAAAGCCCATGCGGAGGATATTAATTATGATGTAGCAAAAGCGCGGGAAAAGGAAGTGCGCCACGATGTCATGAGCCATGTATATGCGTATGGCGTGCAATGTCCCAAGGCGAAGGGGATCATCCATCTGGGAGCGACCTCCTGCTATGTGGGCGATAATACGGATATTATCGTAATGACGAAGGCGCTGGAACTGGTGAAGAAGAAGCTGGTGAATGTGATGAAAGAACTGGCGGACTTTGCGGACAGATATAAGGCGCAGCCTACGCTGGCATTTACTCATTTCCAGCCGGCCCAGCCGACTTCCGTTGGAAAAAGGGCGACTTTATGGCTGCAGGAGTTTTGCCTGGATCTGGAAGACCTGGATCATGTGCTGTCCCATATGAAGCTGCTCGGGTCGAAGGGAACGACAGGGACACAGGCTTCTTTTCTGGAACTGTTTGATGGAAATCAGGAGTTGATTGACAAGATTGATCCCATGATTGCGGAAAAAATGGGGTTCCAGGAATGCTATCCCGTATCGGGCCAGACTTATTCGCGGAAAGTGGATACGAGAGTGGCAAATGTGCTGGCGGGCATTGCGGCCAGCGCTCATAAGATGTCCAATGATATCCGCCTTTTACAGCATTTGAAAGAAGTGGAGGAGCCTTTTGAAAAAGGGCAGATCGGTTCTTCCGCTATGGCATATAAACGCAATCCCATGAGGAGCGAGCGAATTGCTTCTTTATCCAGATATGTGATGATAGACGCCTTAAATCCGGCGATCACTTCGGCGACCCAGTGGTTTGAACGAACCTTGGACGATTCGGCCAATAAGAGGCTTTCCATTCCGGAAGGATTTCTTGCTGTAGACGGAATATTGGATCTGTGCCTGAATGTGGTGGACGGGCTTGTGGTGTATCCGAAAGTGATCGAGAAAAGGCTGATGAGCGAACTGCCTTTTATGGCGACGGAAAATATCATGATGGATGCGGTAAAGGCCGGAGGCGACAGGCAGGAATTGCATGAAAGGATTCGCATTCTTTCCATGGAAGCGGGAAGGAATGTGAAAGTGGAAGGCGGGGAAAACAATCTGCTGGAGCTGATCGCGGCAGATCCTGCATTCAATATGACTTTGGAAGATCTGCGCAAGACGATGGATCCTTCCAGATATATCGGCCGCTCCCGAGAACAGGTAGAAGCTTTCCTGAAAAATGTAATGGAGCCGGTTTTGAAAGAAAATGAAGAACTGCTTGGCATAAAAGCGGAGATTCATGTATAAAAAGAGACGGAAATAAGCGTATTTTTAAGGCCACAGTGTTGCGGCGGCTTTGAGGATGCGCTTTTTGCACTTGCAATGGAAGAGACAGAAAGGAGTAAAGTTAGAGGTATGGGTGGATTTTTTGGAGTGGCGTCGAAGAACGATTGCATGTTTGATCTGTTTTTCGGGACGGACTATCATTCCCATCTGGGGACGAGAAGAGCCGGAATGGCAGTTTATGGAGAAAAAGGGTTTGACCGTTCCATACATAATATTGAGAACGCGCCTTTCCGTACCAAATTTGATAAAGATGTGAACGAGATGGAAGGATATATGGGGATCGGCTGTATTTCCGATTATGAGCCGCAGCCTCTGATCGTCCGTTCCCATCATGGAACTTATGCAATAGAGACGGTGGGGAAAATCAATAATACGGATCAGATCGTGGATCGGATATTCAAAAACGGGAATGCGCATTTCCTGGAAATGAGCGGCGGGGATATCAATGCTACGGAATTGGTAGCGGCGATCATCAATCAAAGGGAAAATCTGGTGGAAGGCATTCAATATGCGCAGGAATTGATCGAGGGTTCCATGACGATTCTTCTGATGACGCCAAAGGGAATCTATGCGGCGAGGGACAGGCTTGGAAGAACTCCGGTATCCATCGGGAAAAAAGAAGATTCTTATTGCATATCCTTCGAAAGCTTTGCCTATCTGAATCTGGGATATGTGGAAGAAAAGGAATTGGGTCCGGGGGAAATCGTTATCGTGACCCCGGATAGCATCCATACTTTGGCGGCTCCTGGAAAGGATATGAAAATATGCACGTTTTTATGGGTGTATTATGGCTATCCTTCTTCTTCTTATGAGGGCATCAGCGTGGAGGAAATGCGCTACCGGTGCGGTGCCCTGCTGGCGAAACGGGACGATATAAAGCCGGATATTGTGGCCGGGGTGCCGGATTCCGGCACGGCGCATGCCATCGGATATTCCAATGAGTCGGGTATCCCGTTTTCCCGTCCCTTTATTAAGTATACGCCTACCTGGCCCCGGTCTTTTACGCCTACGATACAGAGCAAAAGGAATCTGATCGCGAAAATGAAGCTGATACCGGTGCATGATCTTATTCAGAACAAGAGCCTTCTGCTGATCGACGATTCCATCGTCCGGGGGACGCAGATGAGGGAGACCACGGAATTCCTTTATCAGAGCGGTGCAAAAGAAGTGCATATTCGCCCGGCTTGTCCGCCTTTGTTGTATGGCTGTAAGTACTTGAATTTTTCACGTTCCACCTCTGAGATGGATCTGATCACCCGCCAGGTTTTGAAAGAGCTGGAAAGGGAAGGCAGGTATACCCGCCTGGAAGCTTATTCCAATCCGGAGACGGAGGAATATAAAGAAATGGTAAAGCGTGTGGGAGAGAAGCTTAATTTTACTTCCCTGCGTTATCACCGGCTGGATGATATGATAGAGTCAGTGGGAATTGACCGGTGCAAGCTTTGCACCTATTGCTGGGATGGGAAGGAATAAATACTGGGGATTGTCTTATATTAAAAAAGAAATAATTTATTCTTATAACAAGCATAATATATATTGATTTTACTTATAATATGATATCGGGTATAATCATCTGGTAAAAGGCTGGGGAATTGTTTTGCATGATAAGAGCTGGAAAGACGGATGGATACAGGAGGAATCATATTATGGTAAAAGCAGTAGCGGGCGCTAACTGGGGCGACGAAGGAAAAGGAAAGATTACGGATATGCTGGCGAAAGAGGCGGATATTATCGTCCGTTTTCAAGGAGGCGCGAACGCAGGGCATACGATTGTGAACGATTATGGCAAATTTGCACTTCATACATTGCCGTCAGGGGTATTTTACGGGCATACCACCAGCGTGATCGGCAACGGGGTCGCCCTGGATATTCCGGTGCTTTTCCGGGAAATAGAAACTTTGACGGGCAGAGGGGTTCCTATGCCCAGGATTTTAGTGTCAGATAGGGCGCAGATCGTGATGCCATACCATATTTTATTTGACCAATATGAGGAAGAGCGGTTAGGAAAAAATTCTTTTGGTTCCACGAAATCGGGCATCGCGCCTTTTTATTCCGATAAATATGCAAAGACTGGATTCCAGGTGAGCGAGCTTTTTGATGAGGAACGGCTGAAAGAAAAGGTGGAGAAGACCTTGGAGATGAAAAATGTGCTATTGGAGCATCTCTACCATAAGCCGCCCATCGATAAAGAGGAGCTTTTTGCCACTCTGTGCGATTATCGGGAGATGGTAACGCCTTACGTATGCGATGTATCCGCTTACCTGAACCGGGCATTGAAGGAAAATAAGACAATTCTTTTAGAAGGACAGTTGGGAACTTTAAAAGATCCCGATCACGGCATTTATCCTATGGTGACGTCTTCTTCCACGCTGGCGGCATATGGGGCTATCGGGGCAGGGATTCCGCCCTATGAGATCAAAGAGATCATTACGGTCTGCAAGGCATACTCTTCGGCGGTGGGCGCGGGTGCCTTTGTATCGGAAATTTTTGGCGCAGAGGCGGATGAGTTGAGACGGCGCGGCGGGGACGGCGGCGAATATGGAGCGACCACCGGGCGTCCAAGGAGGATGGGATGGTTTGACTGCGTGGCTTCCAAATACGGATGCCGGTTGCAAGGAACTACGGATGTTGCTTTTACAGTATTGGATGTACTCGGTTATCTGGATGAGATCCCCGTTTGTGTGGCGTACGAAATCGATGGGGAAGAAGTGACGGACTTCCCCGTAACGGTAAAGCTGGAAAAGGCAAAACCGGTACTGCGGACGCTTCCCGGATGGAAATGTGATATTCGTGGAATCAGGGAATATGAAAAATTGCCGGAAAACTGCAAAGCTTATGTGGAATTTATTGAGGAGCAGATCGGCTATCCGATTACGATGGTAAGCAACGGGCCGGGGAGAGACGATATCATATATAGAAAGAAATAAAAAAATGACAAATCACCTGGAGTATTATAAGGTCTTTTATTATGTGGCGAAGTACCGGAGCCTGACTGTGGCGGCAGAACATCTGGCCATCTCCCAGCCGGCGGTAAGCCAGTCGATAAAAATGCTGGAAAGCGCGGTGGGAACCAGGCTGTTTATCCGTACTTCCAGAGGCGTGCGGCTGACGGCGGAGGGAGAACTCCTGGCAGGATATGTATCGGCAGGATATGAACAAATAGAACTTGGGGAAAAAAAGCTGATGCAGATGCTGGATCTGGAGATCGGGGAACTGCGCATCGGAGCCAGCGACATGACGCTGCGTTTTTATCTATTGCCCTATCTGGAGCGGTTCCATGAGAAGTATCCGGGAATAAAAGTGACAGTATCCAACGCGCCGACTCCGGAAACGCTGGCCTCCCTGCTGAAAGGGAAGATTGATTTCGGCGTAGTGAGTACGCCTTTCGACAGCGTACAGGGTATCAGGATGATGAGGGTGAAAGCGATCGAAGATATTTTTATCGGCGGATTAAAATTTATCTCCTACAAAAACAGGACATTGGATTTGCAGGAGTTGGAAAGTCTGCCGATCATTTCGCTGGAGAAAAAAACGAGTACGAGAAAGTTTATGGACTCTTTTCTGGCAGAAAACGGGGTTATGATGAACCCGGAATTTGAGCTGGCAACCAGCGACATGATCGTGCAGTTCACCTTGCGCAATATGGGTGTTGGATGCGTTATGAAAGAGTTTGCGGAGGAATATTTGGAAACGGGAAGGCTGTTTGCCCTGCGGTTTAATAAAATCATTCCCCAAAGATATTTTTGCGTGGTAACGGATGAGAAGAACCTGCTGTCTGCGGCGGGAAGAAAGCTGCTGGAGCTGATTTCCGGCGGTGATATGCCAGGCAGCGATGGGGCAGAATACAAGGAGGCAAAAAAGAAAGATGATAACGACGGTTATTTTTGATATTGGAAACGTACTCGCCGGATTTGCCTGGAAGGAATATTTTCTAAGATTCGGATATTCGGAAGAGATTTTCCAAAGATTGGTAAAGGCAACGGTAGGAAACAGTTCCTGGCAGGAACACGACAGAGGAGCGTTGTCCGATGAGGAGATTTTAAATTTATTCATAGAAAACGATCCGGGTATCGAAAAGGAATTGAGGGAAACGTTGGATAACATTAACGGGATGCTGGTCAGGTATGACTATGCCATACCGTGGATACAGGAACTGAAAGAAAAAGGATACCGGGTACTGGTGCTTTCTAATTTTGCCCATAAGGCATATGAGGACTGTAAAGATGTCCTGGATTTTCTGGATTATGTGGATGGAGGTATCCTTTCCTTCCGGGATAAGGTGGTAAAGCCGGAACCGGAGATCTACCGGCTTTTGCTGGAACGGTATGATTTGAAGGCGGAAGAGTGCGTTTTTTTGGATGATACGGAGAAAAATCTGCAGCCGGCGGAAGCGCTGGGGATGCGGACGATCCACTTTAGGAATAAGGAACAGGCAGTGGAAGAACTTAGGGGAATGGGGGTTGAATGAGAGGGGAATTGGAGAATCCCGGCGGATGGGAATAGAAAGGGCATCTGACGGCAGAGATGTTGGTGATCACTTGTTGCACGGGACATTCCGATGAGCCTCTTGGGAAGAGTCTCATCTCCATCGTGCAAAAACCGTTCTCACCAACACTCCGCCGCCAGATGCCCTTTCTATTCCCATCCGCCTGATATTATGCCTGTTCGTTTTGGGGGGTATTGGGGGGTACAATTTTAGTTTATCACTTCAGTGTTTATAATTTGCTGTACATCTCTAGAACAGCCATGTGCTGATTAGTCTGGGGAGAAGCATGGATATGCTGATGCCGTAGACTAAGTCCAGCCAGAACATGGAGCCGAATGCGCCAAGGTATATGAGTCCGATAAAAGGCGCGGTTACTGCTTTGGCGAGGATGTGGACGTCTTTGTTTTTCAGGACGTTCCTGACCAGTGATTGCGCGTCTCCGGTGCTGGGGAAGGCGTGCATCAGGATGGATACGCCAAGCCAGTAGAGGAGATAGCTGCACAGTTTTATGAATGGATGGAGGTCGGAGCCGTAGCCGAAGACATTGGCATAAGCGGGCAGGGTGACCAGAATCCCTAAAAGCGTGTTGACAAAAAATGGGCCGAGGCCGGTGAGCAGGTTTTTCCAGGGATTGGAAGTCGTTTCGTGCAGAACATAGCCGCAAGGGTTTTTTAGCTGGAAGTATTTTACTTCATAAACCGGAATCCGGCATATGCTGCAGCAGATTTGATGGGCCAGTTCATGGACGGCAACTCCCGGAAAGGTTAGCAGGGATATTAGTATTCCTGGTATAATCATAACGATAAAACTCCTTTGCTTTTTATCCTATATAATATTCTTCCAGCGTCATATTCCCGTCCAGAAAATCATACAGGTCATCATCGAACATATAATCTTTTTCATATTGTTCTACAAGTCTTTGTGCTTCTTCCATCATGCCGTTTGCCGCCAGGGCAACGATATAAGTATCTATAACGTAGTCCCCTTCCGGATAAATGGCATAGGCTTGGGATGCGTAATCGAGTCCTTGTGCCAGATTTCCTTCCACAAGTTCTAACGTGGCATAAGACCTTAGGACGGCATAATCCTCTTTATTTACTTGATATATTTCTTCCAGCTGCCGTCTTGCTTTTTCCAGTTCGCCGTTTCGGCGGTAGTAGGTGGCAATCTGCGCCTGTGCATCATAAAAGTAAGGATTCCGGCTGATACACTCTTGCAGATAGGAGATTCTTTCTTTTTCATCGATGGACATATACCCAAGGTAATAATAGAGTAATGCCTGGTCATATCCGCCTTCGCCGATGTATTCGGATAATTCACGCCTGAATTCTTCCAGAATTCTGTCCGTATCTTCTGTATTGGCTGCATTGCTAAGAATTTTTTCTCCGATTTCTTCGTATAAATCATATGTGGCATAATAAGCATCTAATTTTCTTATGTATGAAGTTAGCTTATCATACTCGCTGTCCGAAACTTCTTTTCCAGCCAGATAATTGTCTATGGCATAGGCCGCGTAATCGTAATAGGCATATTTCATCCCCAAATCCGCAAGCCTTATGGCAAGATTTTTGTTCTGGGGATTTTCCTCTAAAATATACAGCAGATTGTCCAATACCGTAATGATATAGCCGTCTTCCGCCATGCCTTTAGACTTGTGGTAGGCGGACAGATTGTTCAACCCTTTCATGGAAGTCGCGAATGTAAGCGCTGCCAATAGAATGACGACGGCGCCAATCAAGTAAAATAAACGCGGAATTTTCAACTGGATCAATTCTTCCCGGCAGTCCCGGCATAAAATGGACTCCGGGTTTTCACTCAGGTCTATGGTTCTGCATCTGCATCTCTTGCATAACCCGTCCTCCATATTTTCAAAAGGATTTTCTGTATAACCGCCATTATTTATCTGGTCATCATTTGCTGTTTCCCGGTAATCCGTTTCTCTTTGTCCGTTTTCCATTGCTTTTCCATCCTTAATTTTATTTTGATTCATATAATACAGATATTTACAAGGCAGAAAGTTTACTTATCCCTGTCTCTCAGTCTGCGGTAAAGCCACAGATACATCCATAAAAGCGTGGGAAGGACGATGGTGGCACCGAGGCAGGTACGGAAGAGGGTGCCGGAGCCAGGAGCATCCAGGATCGCGGTCAGGAAGGTGGCGATATATAGGGCGACGAGGGAAATGATGCATATCCAGGCGGCAATTTGCTTGGGCTTTCGGTAAGGGCCGCCGGGGGAATCGGTCTGTTTCTTATCCATGGCTTTTTATACCTCCTCCATCTGACGGGCTACTTCCGCCTCGCAGGACTTCATGGCTTCGATAGTTTTGGAAAAAAGTTCATCCAGCTCCCAGCCCAGCTTTTCCGCGCCTTGCCGAATGACATCCCTGGAACATCCAGCGGCAAAACGTTTGTCTTTGAATTTCTTTTTCAGACTGGAAACTTCCATATCCATAACGCTTTTGGAAGGGCGCATTCTGGCTGCTGCTCCGATCAGCCCGGTCAGTTCGTCTGCGGCGAAAAGAATTTTTTCCATCGGATGTACCGGTTCGATGTCACAGCACAGGCCGTATCCGTGGCTGCAGACGGAATGAATCATATCTTCGCCGGCATCGATTTCCGCAAGAAGTTCCGGCGCTTTTTTGCAATGTTCTTCCGGATAGACTTCAAAATCCACATCATGAAGCAGCCCCGTAAGCGCCCAATACTCTTCTTCTTCCGCATAACCCATTTCCTTCGCATACCATCTCATAACGCCTTCTACCGTATAGGCGTGCAGGAGATGGAAAGGTTCTTTGTTATATTTTTTGAGAAGGGAAAGGGCGTCCTCTCTTGTAACAGATGTTGTCATGGCAAATTCCTCCATTTTGATTATTTAATATTTCATAATCTTAATTATAACGTAAGATATAAAAGGATACAATGGACTTGCAAGAATCGCATGCGGAAAATTACCTGGAAGAGCCTGGGCATAATGGGCGGTTGCGTCCGGTTCACGCTATTTTACCGGGATATTTAGAAAATCCATTTTCCGAAACCGGCACGGAAAACCACTTGCCACCTGCCCTTTCCCGTCCCGCCCTCCTTCCGCCGCCCGTCCCCTTTCCCATTCCTCCCCGTTATGCGCATCTCTTCCAAGAGGTATTTCCATGCATGATTCTTGCAGGACTTGAATAAATAGTGCGATAAGGCTTGTATTATATGGGAAATTTAGTAAAATATTAAATGAAAACGGCGTTGTGCCGGTCAGAACAGAAGGGTGTTTGTATAGAATAGAAAAAGACAGGGAAGAGGAGACAAGCGGCAATGATACGTTTTAATTGTGATTATAGCGAAGGCGCACACGAAAAGGTACTGGAAAGGCTAATTGCGACCAACAGGGAGCAGACGCAGGGGTATGGAACAGATCATTATTCGGTACAGGCGAAAGAGCTGATTCGCCGCCTCTGTGGGAGAATGGATGCGGATGTGCATTTTCTCGTAGGCGGGACACAGGCAAACCTGACGGTGATTTCGGCCGGATTACGGCCTTACCAGGGAGTGATAGCGGCGGATACGGGGCATATTAACGTGCATGAAACAGGGGCGATTGAAGCTTGCGGGCATAAGATTCTGGCGCTCCCGTCCAGCGATGGCAAGATTACCGCCGGGCAGGTGGAGGCTTGCTGCAAAGCACACAGAGACGATGGAGACCGTGAACATACGGTACAGCCCAAAATGGTATATATTTCCCAATCTACGGAGCTTGGGACGGTTTACAGCAAAGAAGAACTGGAGGAGATGTCGGAAACCTGTAAGAGAAACGGATTGTTTTTGTTCATGGACGGGGCCAGGCTGGGATATGCCCTGGCTGCGGCGGGGAATACGATGACGCTGGAGGATATCGCCCGTCTGTGCGATGTATTTTATATTGGAGGAACGAAGGTGGGCGCATTGTTCGGGGAAGCCGTAGTCATTACCGCGCCCTCTTTAAAGGAGGACTTCCGTTATATGATCAAACAAAAGGGAGGGATGCTGGCAAAAGGAAGGCTTCTTGGACTGCAGTTCCTCGCCTTGCTGGAGGACGGCTTATATATGGAGATTGCCCGTTATGCGGATGAACTGGCGGAGCGGCTTCGGGAAGCATTCCACAAAGCAGGGATTCCCTTTTTGGTGGAAAATACGACCAATCAGCTGTTTCCGGTATTGCCGGACCGGATTCTGGAGGAATGGAAGGAAAAATATAGTTTTTCCTATCAGCAGAGAATGGATGAGAAACAGAGCGCGGTAAGGTTCTGCACGAGCTGGGCGACGAGGCAGGAAGACGTGGATCTGCTGATTGCGGATATCGAAAAAATAGTTCTATGAAAAGGAGAGGATGCGGATGTATCAGTTTTTTAAGGAATTGAAGGCGAATTATATTTTATCGGCGGTCTTTTGCATTTTGTTTGGGCTGACTCTGGCAGTATGGCCGGATGTATCTTCCAGGGTTGTGTGCATGGGCCTGGGGGCGGTGCTGGCATTGAGCGGGATCGTTAATTTGGTGACATATTTTATGCAAAGGGATGGCCGGCTGGTTTCACAGATCCTTCTTCTTGTGGGAATCATATTGACGGTGCTGGGCGGATGGATTATTTTTAATCCCGGCGTGCTGATTATGATTATTCCTGTGGTGATTGGAGTGGTTGTGACAGTGCATGGCGTACACAATCTGATTCAGGCGTTGGAATTGTTTAAGAATGATTACAGTAAATGGTGGGTCGCCATGCTTCTTGGAGGGGTGACGGTCGGTCTGGGGGTTTTGCTTGTCTGCAATCCCTTTGAAGCGGTGAATACGGCAATCATGTTGATTGGCATTTTTCTTGTTTACGATGGGATATCCGATCTCTGGATTATTTCCAGAGTGTCGAAAACGGCGAGGAATATCAGGCAGACGATGGAAGCTTTGGATGTGGAGGTGGAAATAGAAGAATAGAAAACGCATATTGTTGTAACAGGAGTAATATTCAGGAAGGGAGCAAATGACATGAAAGTATTATTGATCAATGGAAGCCCGAATGAGGCGGGCTGTACTTTTACCGCCCTCAGCGAAGCGGCGCGTATATTGGAAGAGGAAGGAATAGAGACGGAAATGTTCCAGCTTGGGAAAAAACCGATCCGGGGGTGCATCGGCTGCGGAGGATGTGTCAACAAAGGGCGCTGCGTTTTTGATGATGACGCGGTAAATCGGGCGATCGAGAAGGCGGAAGGCGCGGACGGCTACATCATAGGGTCGCCGGTATATTTTGCATCGGCCAACGGCGCTTTAATCGCGCTGCTCGACCGGATGTTTTATGCGGCTGGAAAATGCTTTGTATATAAGCCGGCAGCAGCGGTAGTTTCCGCAAGGAGGGCAGGAACTACGGCGAGCATTGATGAGATCAATAAATATTTTTCCATAAGAAATATGCCTGTAGTATCATCGAAATATTGGACGATGGTGCATGGGAATACGCCGGAGGAAGTGAAGCAGGATTTGGAGGGAATGCAGATTATGCGCACGCTTGGCAGGAATATGGCTTGGATGTTAAAGTGCATAGAAGCAGGAAAAAAGGCGGGAATTGATGCACCGGAAGCAGAGACCCCGGTTAAAACGAATTTTATTCGATAGAGGATACGGATATGGGAAGCTGTGAAGCGGCGTGAGAGTTTACGGGGAACGAAAAGGCATGGTTACGAAGATGAGGATAAAAGACAGAGCGGACAGAGGCAGAGCAGGGATCATAGGGGCGGCGGTTCTTTTACTGGCGGCAGGAATTGTATTTTTTGCAGGAAGGGATAGCCGGGAAGAGGAGCCCGTCTACCGGCCCATAAGAGGTTTTTCCAATATGTGTGCTTATGATGGAAAGGTATATGCGGGGGTAAACGCGCCCTATGGGGAGCCGATTCATCAGGAAAGCAGCATTTTTACCATATGGGAGGACAAAATTTATTATGTGGAAAAGGTGCAGGAGGCATATGACAGCCTGACGGATGAATTGCTGGAGATCAAGCGCTCTGATTTGGATGGAAGCCATGAGGAAACGCTGGCGGGAGACGTGTTTCTGGCCGGGGCCGGACATGAAAAGCTGGTGGGGGATAAGCTGTTTTACGGCTATGAGTATGATGAAAATTACCGTATGCGCTATGCCTGTGTGGATGTGAATACGAAGGAACGCAGAGAACTTGATTCCGATCGTATTGATGAGATTCTCGGCTATGATGGGAATTATGTGTATTATAAGGGGATGGATGCGGAGGATGGGAATCTTTTGGGCCGTATCCATTTAAAAACCGGCAGGGATGAGACTGTGGCTTTGTATGGGAAGGAGAATGAGCAAGGGTATATAGAGAACGTTTCTTTTGCGGACGGAAAATTTTATTGCTTTATCCTTGCCCAAACGCCGGAAGGCTATGATTACCGTACTTACATCTATCGTTTACAGATTAGAAACGGGGAGACGGGGAAAGTGGAAAAAGAGATTCCCGTAGATTTTACCGGTTCTGCCAATTATTCTGTTTTGATATGGGAGGACGAAGCATATATGGCTTTGGCGGGAGAGATTGTGGCGGTTTCCATGGAAGGCGGCATAAGGAAGATCGGGAGTCTGAAGGAAAGGGAATACTGGGGAATTATGCATTTTATTCCTGGGGACGGCTATCTTTATTATGAAGCCATTGCGGAAACGGATGAAGAAACGGGAAATAACGATTATTTTTACCGTATTCCCGTGTCGGGAGGAGAAAGCGAGTTGTTGAAGGGGTGGTTTACGGTTTCTGAATTTTTTTTCCATTTTGGAGTACAAAGTTGCTATAATATGGTATAATGTAAAAAGATCGCATGAATGTGCGGACCGGGGTATTTACCTAAGGAAAATTTTAAGTAAAGAGAGGGCAAGAAATGGCAAAATGGGTTTACTTATTTGAAGAAGGCAGTGCGGACATGAGGAACCTTTTAGGGGGGAAGGGGGCGAATCTGGCTGAGATGACAAGGCTGGGTCTGCCGATACCGCAAGGATTTACGGTAACGACGGAAGCATGTACTGATTATTATAATCAGGGGAGAAAAATCTCGGAAGAGATTGAGGCGCAGATTTTTGAAGCTTTGGAAGGGCTTGAGCAAAAGCAGGGAAAGAAATTCGGGGATACGGAGAATCCGCTTCTGGTATCCGTGCGTTCCGGCGCAAGGGCGTCCATGCCCGGAATGATGGACACAATCCTGAATCTGGGACTTACGGATGTGGCGGTGGAAGGATTTGCAAAAAAGACCGGAAATCCCAGATTTGCATATGATTCCTACCGTAGATTCATCCAGATGTTCTCCGACGTGGTAATGGAAATACCCAAGTCTTATTTTGAAAGAATTCTCGATGAGATCAAGGACAGCAAGGGGGTTAATTTTGATACGGAACTGACTGCAGAAGATTTACAGGAAGTCATTAAGAAATTTAAACAGATTTACAAGGATAAAATGGGCAGCGATTTCCCGCAGGAGCCGAGAGTGCAGCTGATGGAAGCCGTGAAAGCGGTATTCCGTTCATGGGATAATGACAGGGCTATCGTATACCGCAGGATGAACGATATTCCGGGTGACTGGGGAACGGCGGTAAATGTTCAGGCGATGGTATTCGGCAATATGGGAAATACATCAGGAACAGGCGTTGCATTTACAAGGAATCCTTCCACGGGAGCAAAGGGAATTTACGGGGAATATCTGATCAATGCACAGGGTGAAGACGTTGTGGCAGGAATTCGTACACCCCAGCCCATTACGAAATTACAGGAAGATATGCCGGAATGCTACGGGAAATTCATGGAGATCGCAAATAAACTGGAAGCACATTACAAAGATATGCAGGATATGGAATTTACCATTGAAGACGGCAAATTGTTCTTCCTTCAGACGCGTAACGGAAAACGTACCGCAGGGGCAGCGATTCAGATTGCCTGTGATCTGGTGGATGAAGGTATGATCACACCGGAAGAGGCGGTATGCCGAATCGAAGCAAAATCTTTGGATCAGCTGCTTCATCCGAACTTTGACGTAGATGCGCTGAAGAAAGGCGAAGTGATTGGACAGGCTCTTCCGGCATCTCCCGGGGCAGCGGCAGGAAAAGTATACTTTAACGCGGAGGATGCGGTGCTGGCGCATGAAAGGGATGAAAGAGTTATTCTGGTGCGTCTTGAGACTTCGCCGGAAGATATCGAAGGAATGCATGCGGCAGAAGGAGTTCTGACGGTCAGAGGCGGTATGACAAGCCATGCGGCGGTAGTTGCACGCGGTATGGGAACCTGCTGCGTATCAGGATGCGGGGATATTATTATAGACGAGGCGGGCAAGACCTTTGAACTCGGCGGATATCATTTTAAAGAAGGCGATTATATATCCCTGGATGGTTCTACCGGTAAGATCTATAAAGGCGATATTAAAACGGTAGAAGCTGGTATTACTGGAAACTTCCGAAGAATTATGGCTTGGGCGGATCAGTTCCGTACCTTGAAAGTACGCACGAATGCGGATACTCCGATGGATGCTGCCAATGCAGTGAAGCTTGGCGCAGAAGGCATCGGCCTTTGCCGTACAGAGCATATGTTCTTTGAGCCGGAGAGGATTCCAAAGATCCGTAAGATGATCCTTTCATCGACGGTAGAGGCGAGAGAGGCGGCTTTATCAGAGTTGATTCCTTTCCAGAAAGGTGACTTTAAAGCCTTGTATGAAGTAATGGAAGGAAGACCGGTAACGATTCGTTTCCTTGATCCTCCGCTTCACGAATTCGTTCCTACGGACGAGAAGGATATTGAAGATCTGGCAAAGGATATGAATCTTACGGTAGAGGAAGTAAAGGCTACCTGTGATGCGCTGCATGAGTTCAATCCTATGATGGGCCATAGAGGGTGCCGTCTGTCCGTAACCTATCCTGAAATAGCGAGAATGCAGACACGTGCGGTAATGGAAGCAGCTATCGAAGTAAAGGAAGAAAAAGGCTATGATGTTGTACCCGAGATCATGATTCCCCTGGTAGGCGATAAGAAAGAATTGAAATATGTAAAAGAAGTGGTTGTAGATGTTGCGGAAGCGGTTAAGAAAGAGAAAAATTCGGATATTAAGTATCATGTAGGTACGATGATCGAGATTCCGAGAGCAGCGCTTCTGGCAAATGAGGTAGCGGAGGAGGCCGAATTCTTCTCCTTCGGAACCAACGATCTGACTCAGATGACCTTTGGTTTCTCACGTGACGATGCGGGCAAATTCCTGACATCTTACTATAAGAGCAAGATTTATGAGTCCGATCCGTTTGCAAAACTGGATCAGAATGGCGTAGGACAGCTTGTTAAGATGGCAGCGGAAAAAGGAAGGGCTACAAGGCCGGATCTGAAGCTTGGCATCTGCGGCGAGCATGGCGGAGATCCTTCTTCCGTAGAGTTCTGTCATAAGGTTGGGTTGAATTATGTGTCCTGTTCACCGTTCCGTGTACCGATTGCAAGGTTGGCAGCGGCACAGGCGGCAATCTTAAATTGATGCCATAGGAATTTTGGTGTCGTAGGGCACGTAAATTTATTCTAAAAAGAGGCAAACTAAATTGGCTACGACATAGAAAAATAAGACCTTGCATCGGAAGATGCGGGGTCTTATTTTTGTCTAACGACTATCCTTTCCCTTGCATAAATACTGGATTTGTAGGAACGTTCTGCACAGGATCACCATGGAGTAGGGGCATGCTTTCACTTGTTAAAGTGGATAAACGAAAGTGCCTTTTTATGCCCTTTATAGAAAAAATTTCCGTGCCCTACGACATGGTGATATTTGTTTATGATGTTTTTGGGAAAATGATAACAGGCATGGAAGCATTGTAAATGCTGGATATTTGGCTTTTTGATTTCCCCAAAAAAGCAATCCCCAATTCCCCAAAAGTGGTATGATTTCATTTTTGGGAGCTGTTTTTGGGAAAATGCAGGATGTTCCCGGATGGGAGGTTTTGCGAAGGATGAGGAAAAAGAATTTCAAAGGAAGATGTGAAAAGAGGATGATCAGAAAGTGTACTGAGGTTTGCAGGACGTATGATGCCATTCAGTATGCTTATGCTGATCTGTTGCAGGCGAGTGATGAGATTAAGGAGATTAGATGTAATGTTCTGTTGGATGGATTGGATGTCGGAGAGTATACATCGGATTTTGTGTGTACCAAGACAGACGGTGATCTGATGGTACGGGAGTGTGTGTTTCGTAAATTCCTTATGAAACCATTGACGGTGAAACTGTTGGATGCTTCAAGGGAGTATTGGTTTAGGCATGGAGTTACAGATTGGGGGTTGGTCATTGATGAAGAAGTATGATCTGTTGCGTTCTGGTGATAACATAGTCCGAGTATTGGATATTCAGCAGGAGAGAATTTTTGTGATTGACTGCATTAACAGGAAAATGCCTGTATGGATGGAATCAGAGTTACTGGAATCTTATGTTGGGTGTACTGATGGAGAGTTATTTGAGATTAGTGGCATTGATATCATAAGAGATACCGATGCTCTGGATGCAGACCAGAGGAAGGTTATGCATGAACGGTATACAAGGATTGCACCTGTTGTTTCTTTCATAGCGGATGATAAGATGCGCTCCCAAATGATTACATCCATATCTGTAGAGCGTAAGGTATCAAAACAGACAATCAGGAATTATCTTTGTTTGTATTTGAGCTATATGGATATAACAGTGCTTGCACCTAAGAAACGTAAGGATGAAAAGGAACTGACGCAGGATGAAAAGCATATGCGTTGGGCGCTTAATAAGTTTTTCTATACGACAAAGAAGCAATCTCTTATGACTGCTTATACCATGATGCTCAAAGAGAAGTATTGTGATGCTATGGGAGTATTGGGAGAAGAATATCCATCCTTCTATCAGTTCCGATATTTCTACCGTAAGACAAGGAAGATGCAGAACTTTTACATTTCAAGAGATGGGTTGAAGAATTATCAGAGGAACAACAGACCTCTGATTGGAGAAGGGGTACAGGAGTTTGCACCTGCAGTCGGTGTAGGGATGCTGGATGCTACGGTGTGTGACATTTATCTGATCAATGAGGAAGGAAATCTGGTTGGCAGACCGATTTTGACAGCCTGTATTGATGCTTACAGTAGTCTGTGTTGTGGATATTCTCTTTCATGGGAGGGTGGAGTATACAGTCTTAGAGGATTGATGCTGAATATTATTGCCGATAAGGTTACATGGTGTAAGCGTTATGGTATTTCCATACAAAAGGAAGATTGGGATTGTGATATGCTCCCAGCTACATTGGTTACGGATATGGGAAGTGAATATAAATCGGAGAATTTTGAACAGATTGCAGAATTGGGTGTTACAGTGGTTAATCTGCCATCTTACAGACCAGAGCTGAAAGGATTGGTGGAGAAATTCTTTGACTTGATTCAGGACACATATAAGAAGCATCTAAAGGGAAAAGGTGTGATCGAGCCTGACTATCAGGAGAGAGGGGCGCATGATTACCGGAAAGATGCCTGTCTGACTATGATGGATTTTGAAAAGATTATTTTGCATTGTATGATCTATTATAATTCAAGGCGGATCATAGAAAACTTTCCTTATACAGAAGCTATGATTGCAGATAGAGTAAAGCCTTACGCATCCTGTATCTGGGAGTGGAGTAAGTCACAGATAGGAGCCAATTTAATAAATGTAGGTAGCAGAGAGCTGATGCTGACACTATTACCGAGGACTGTAGGGAAATTTGGGAGAACAGGTTTGAAGGTAAATAAGCTGCGTTATCATTGTGAGGGATATACAGAGCAATACCTGACTGGTGGTACTGTAACTGTGGCTTATAATCCGGAGGATGTTACCTCTGTATGGGTGATTGAGAATGGGATTTATACTGAATTTACTTTGATAGAATCTCGTTTTAAGGGAAAAGATTTAGTTGAAATACAGGAATTACAAAGTGACCAGAGGGCTATTACCAAGAATGAAATGAGGAATAATTTACAGGCACAGATTGATCTTGCACAGCATATAGAAGCCATTGCTGGCAGTGCTTGTAAGGCCAGTGGTCATATGGATGTACACATGAAGAATATCCGCAGTACCAGAAAAAGAGAGCAGATGAAGAACCATCAGGATTACATGAAGGAGGGGAGGTATTATGGCTGATCTTTCAGATATTATACATATATTGCCAACAATGAAATCAGGTGCTGATCTGTTTTCAGCATTGGAGGTATTGCCGGAGTATGATGAGGTTATCCGAGAAACAGAGGTTCCTGTGCGTCTCATGGCTCTTTCTGATCTTTACAGGATATATGTACCTTCCCAGATGTCATTGGAGATTTACAGTAAGATGTATCTGGCCTTATTGAGGTCATTGCAGAAGAAGGGTACAAAATTGGCTGTACAGCAGAAGAATCAGAATTATAAGGCTATTATTCAGCAGGAATATAGCGGTATTATGGGTGGCTCCGATAGTTTTACGATTATTGGTTCCAGTGGAATAGGCAAAAGTTCAGCCATCAGTAGGGCGATTACGTTAATTACCGAGAATAGAGTGATTGAAGTTGAGAATCCATACACGAAGATTATTCCCTGCATCTGTGTACAGTGTCCTTTTGATTCTTCTGTAAAGGGGATGCTGTTGGAGATACTCCGGAAGGTGGATGAAATGATTGATGGTAAATACTATCAGAACGCATTACGCGCAAGGACTACAACGGATATGCTGATCGGGAGTGTCAGCCAGGTGGCACTAAATCATATCGGACTACTGGTAGTGGATGAAATTCAGAATGTATGTAACAGTAAGAATGGAAAGAGTCTTGTAGGTATGTTCACCCAGCTTATCAACAACAGTGGCATATCAATATGTATGGTGGGTACGCCTGAAAGTGCAGTATTCTTTGAACAGGCTATGCAGCTTGCACGCAGGTCATTGGGGCTTAGGTATGATGTGATGGAGTATGGTGCAGATTTCAGAAATTTTTGTGAGATTGTGTTTTCCTATCAGTATGTGAAACAGAAGACAGAGATCATGGATGCAATCATGGAATGGCTCTATGAGCATACTTCGGGGAATATATCGGTGGTAGTATCTCTTATCCATGATGCGCAGGAGATTGCTATTTTAAATGGTAAAGAAGTTCTTAATCTGGAATCATTAAATGAGGCGTATCAAAAGAGGTTATCTATGTTGCATGGGTTTATACATATTGAGCAGAAAAAGCAAACATCCAAGACAAAGAGAAAAGCGTCTGTTGTTAATGTTAAAATTTCTGCAGAGGAAAAAAGTAGTGGAGAATTAAGTAGTAGTGAATTTACGATTACTGATTTGGTAGCGACTGCTAAGAGTGAAAACAAGGATGTGGTGCAGTTATTGAAAGAACATATGCCAGTAGTAGAGGTGGCGGTATGATTGTTTACCTTCCATCCATATATCCTGATGAACTGGTGTATAGCTGGTTCAGCAGATATTATGTTCATTCAGGCTGTTTTTCTCATAAGATGGCGTTGCAAGAATTGTATTGTAAGAAGTCAGATTACCTGAATAAAGAATTTATCGGTAATCTCAATCTTGATGCTATGGAGCAAATTGATAAAATATATTCTCTGGATAAGCTGGTCTTAGATCATACCATGTATCCTCAATATGCAAGATTTATTCCATTGGAGAAGAAGAAAGAAGCTCTGTATCGTTTAGGTCATGAGCCATGCGACGTACATCATTTGTTTTGTGTACTTCCAAGGAATGAAGGGGAGCAATATTTGAAGTTTTGTCCTATGTGTGTTAATGATGATAGAGAAACATATGGTGAAACATATTGGCATAGGAAGCATCAGATCAGAAATATGAGTATATGTACAGAACATAAATGCAGACTTATGGAATCGACTGTTTTAGCAAAGAGTGAGCATAGTTTTACATTTTGCCCAGCAGAAAGTTACATAGGTAATGATGAAGCTGTTATTGAGAGCGATCCTTTGGTAGTTCAGTTTGCATCATATTTGGATTCGGTATTTGATGCTCCTATAGACTTTGAGAATGATGTTCCAATAAGTGCTGTCCTGTATGATGGGATGAGTCATACAAAATATCTGAAACCATCTGGGCGGAGCAGGTATACGAAGATGCTTGCTGAAGATATGGGTGAATTTTACAGAAGTATGGGGATAAGCAACGTAGCGAGTATATATCAGATTCAAAAAGCATTGTCGGGGAGTCTGTTTGATTTCACGGTTATCTGTCAGATTGCTTTTTTCTTGGGGATGAGAGTAGAGGAATTGACGAATCCTTCTCTGACTGTGGAGCAGATTCAGAAGGAACAGGAGAGCCATTATATGAAGGATGCCACTCTGATAGATTGGGAGTTATTGGATGCAGAAACGGCTCCTGTATTAGAAAAGTTTGCCAAAGGTGTATATGATGGAATTGGTAATGAGAACGGCAGACCAGAACGGGTGTCAGAAAGGATTGTGTATCGGGAGATGGGATTGCTGGGTCATCGGTTGGAGAATATGCCAAGGTGTAAGGCTATTATGGAAAGGTATGCAGAATCATATCCAGAGACTTGGGCTAGAAAGATCATTTGGGCTTATAAGAAGTTGGAGGAAGAAGGTAAGCCTTTTTATTGGACGGATATTAGGAAGATAGCGGGGGTGAAAAAGAAGAATTTTGAGTCAGTTATTCCTTATTTGATAAAGCATACAGATGTTGAGATGGTGAGTAAGATTATGGAGTTGGTTATAGAGTAGCAAGGAAAAAGAGAGAATGTGATTTAAATAATAGATGTAGTATATTATATGGAACTGTGGAAGAATTTTAATATCTCATATATCAGGATTAAATCGAATGCTTTAATGTCGTTTTGATTGTAGAAAGTAGATTTATGATTTATAATTGTAGTCAGTAATACTAGAGGTGTCGATAATATGGAAACATTATTTAATGAAAATACAATTTTTATTTTTTTCTTTGCAATGATTGCTATTTATAATTATTCTGACTTGAAAGAATATCAGAGAATGGCAATTATTTATATTAGCGTTTATGCGTTAACAGTTTTAAATATAATTGGAGTAAAAATGGCAGTAGTATTGTTATTATTATCTCTATTTTGCTTTTTTGAAATTTTTACTGCTGATGAGACAAAATTTAAAATTTTAGTAAATCCAATATATAAAATAGTAGATGCTATTTATATATCATTTTCACAGTATGCTTTCGGAGGAATGTGTTGTGCATTTCTAATGCTAAGAATAAAAATACCCGGAATTCTAAATGAGCAAGAGGTGTTTTTCAAAGTACTATCGTTTTTATTTTTGGTTTGGACATTAACCGCTACGTTGCAACAAAAATATGTTATAAATACTTTTGGAGAGATGTATAGAATCTTTACATATTTTCCGATAAACAAAGTTAAGTTTAATGAAAAATTAGATGAGGCATGTTCTATACTGATTGCAATTGAAGATAAGTTTTATTTTGAAAGAAAAGCATATTCATTTCTTTCGCCTAAATATTTATTAAGGATGCTAAGAAATAAGATTAACGGTCAGCGGGGAAGTAAAAAAATTGTATCTATTTTTTCAGCAGGAAATCATTTTGTAAAAAATATTTTTGGCGAATCAAGAGGATATTCAACGATTCCAATGCAGTTGATTCGTTCAATAGGTATTAAAAGAGGATATAATTACAAGTACAGAAGAAAAATATTTGAAATTATTTTTTCTAGAATGTTTTTTAAGGGTGTAGAAAGAATGCTAAATGAAGATCAAGTGGTTCAAAGACAATATTTCAAGAAATATCTTTTGTATATATACTTTCATAAAGTAAATACATTTTTGGGAGATGCAACGTTTAGTAAGTTTTTAAATGCTTTTGATATGAAATATAATAAGAAAAATGAAAAAGATATATATGATTGTACAAATGAAGGGATTTTTATCGCTTGTATGGGATTGAGCAAAAGGGCTGAACACATTTCAAAAGACAATATTGACTATTATTTGCAAGGAATTGATAATGTTGAATTGGATTCGGAATTAATATGTGACATGGTTGAAAAGATGATGGATAAACCATACGGAGGAAATTACTTAAAATAGCAGATAGAAAAACTGTTTTGAAGACGGAATTAAATGTGCTGTTCGTGATGAAATTTCATCAAGTTTATCAGATATACAATCTGAAATATCCACTCTTGGGTATAAACTAGATAATATAGAATCGGCGGTCAATAGTAAAAAATAGGTGGCTGATATTTATTTAATGATTATGATTGCTGATAAAAATAATGTCATCGAGGTATGGTTAAATTATGAAATTACAAGATAGAGATTATAATATTATATTGAGTGAGGAAGAAAAGAGAGCTTATGAGGCTGAACTTGCATATGAAGCATCTAAAGGGACAAAGAATAATCGAGGGTTTCCGAGATTTTCTCATCCAGATAAAAAGATCAGAGAGTTTATCTGGCATAAAAGATCTTTATTTCCTAATAATTTCTTGCATTTTACGGAATATAAAAGCGAGGTTGATTTTGAGACAGAAGCGAATAACTTTAAAGATATAATTTATAATTGCAAAAATGAGTTAGGGATTCAGCAATATATAAAGCAGAATCGAAAATGGTTTATTCCTGGTTCAATACTTGTAGATTATAATTTTGGACATCATGATGCCTATTTGTTTCCAGAGCAGAAATTGGGAAATGAATATGCAGTTGATTATATGTTATTAGGGAAAAGTTCTGATGGATATAGTGTAGTTCTGATTGAGTTTGAAAAGGCAAATACGGAGTATCTTTTGAAGACAAGTAATACAGAAAGTGATAGTGTGAGGAAAGGCTTAACCCAGATACAAGATTGGAAACGATGGATGGATAAGAATAGAGACTATTTTTTGAGAAATATTGGTCTTTTGCAACAGGGGATAGATATACCTGTATTTAGAATACATTACTATCTTGTAGTTAGTCTAAGAGATCTTATGACACCTGTGGCTTTGGAAGTTAGAAGCCAAAGTATTTATGAAATGAGGAATACAAAAATTGTGACTTTTGATAGGTTGGTTGATAATATACGAAAATTGGAAAGGAATCATAGTTGGTAGTCATAAAGATATTTTTAGAAGCTGCGAACATGATAGAAATAATTAGTGCTACTCATTTTTGATTGAGAGAACTTCTTGTAATAAGTAGAATCAAGAGAATAAAGAAAGAGATTGAATTTGCTTGGTGTGTACTGTGTCTTTTCATTTGGAGGTGTACTATATGAGTTTTGTGTATGCCATAAATAGTGTTGACTTTTCAATTTTGTCGGATACAAAAATAGATTTAAATGAGAATTTGAAAAACTTATGGAATACAGAAGCTGAGCGGCAGTTAATTAAGCAAGTTGGTTTAATAAAAAGTGTTATTGTTTCACCTAATATAGTTGTGTGTTATGCGGGAAATAATATTGATAAAGCTGCGGAGTTATTGCGTGAGGTTAAAATTGCAGGGAATAACTTGGACAAAATTATTGAAGTTGCGTTCAATATTCATAATACTGCTCAGATAGATGATATTGAATTTATTATTGGATATTGCGATAAAAACAAGAGAGAACTTATTTCAATTAAAAATAAACAGTTAGTAAGAAACTGCAAAGTTGTGTGGATTGGATCATGGGATGCCTATAATGAATTTAAGCGCATGGAGAATGAAATTAATGATGAAAAAATAAAAGGGAAAAATGCTGTTGTATTTGGTGAGAATGGAAAAATGTATGAGGAATCTATAGACGAAGAATTAGTTAGAATATGGGAATTAGAAGATATATTTGGGAAAGTAGTAGAATCGGGAATAGATTCAACTGTAGGTGGAATGACGATTAGAATAAAAGTTCCAGAAGGTCAAAATACATTTCAATATATGGCTGGGATAAGTGTTATATCAAGTGATTGGCCACAAAAGTTAGAGTGTGGTGAAGCAATAACATTTTATCAAGGTGCAGAAAAAGGGAGCTTTTGTTGTAATATATATCAATCAAAATCTAATTTTTGTTGTTATATTTACGAGGATAATCTTGGAATTGTTTATACGGATGAGGAAAAATATGTTCAGGGGCTAGAAGGAATGAGATTTCCTAAACTTTATAAAATGGACAAGGATAAATTTGATTTTATTGCAGAGAAGAATGGTGCGTATTCGTGTGTTGACCTGTTATAATTATTATCTTTTACATATTTCTCCTATGTTTCTAATTTACGTGTATACAGAAAAGCTATAAGAAAACTTACCAATATATGTCTGAAAGAGTAGAAATGATCGGACTGTCCAGAAGCGTATGAGATACCCTTGTGCATATATATTCTTATCATGATACTATTAGCGATCCTTGTGCCGTTTGTGGCACAGGGATTTTTTCTTTTAGTAAGCGCCAAATATTCCTGCGGATTTTCTAATCTCATGAATTCCTCTATGATTGTAAATGGAAGATAGTTAGACTATTTCACTACAATTACGGTAAGCGCTCAATAATCCTACGAATGGACAAAATAAAACAGCCCCTACATAATGGACTGTAGGAACTGCAAGCATTTTACTCTACATTGTACCAGAACATCTGCCAATAACCTCCGGATTCCATGGGGCCAGCCTGGATAGTTCGCTGTCCGCCATCCTGGTCTCCGGCAGATGCTCAAGCAGATATTTCAGATATTTATAAATATTCAGGTTATGGGCTTTGGCCATCTCAACCATGGTATAAACCATGGCACTGGCATCCGCACCTTTGGGGGTATCGCTGAACAGCCAGTTGCGGCGGCCTACCGTGAACGGACGGATTGAATTCTCACTCAGATTGTTAGAAAAGCTGCACCTGCCGTCCTCAAGGTATGTCATGAACTGCTCTCTGTGATTTTGGGCATAGTTCACCGCTTTCTCAAAGCGCGTCCCTTTTTTCGGGGACTGCTGTGAGACCCATTCCCAGAAAGCGTCCAGCACTGGCATCTCTTTCTGGATCCGGTATTCTTTCCGCTGCTCGTGGCTGTGTCCTTTCTCATGGGACTGCCGTTCATACTCGAACAGCTTGTTGCAGTACTGCACCCCCTGGGCGGCAGGATTGCCGTAATCCAGCTCCTTCCCTTTCGGAACTGCCTCCACAAAGTACCTGCGCAGGTGCGCCCAGCAGCAGCACCGCTTCACATCCGGCAGGCCATTGTAGCCCTGGTAGCAGTCCGTCTCCAGATAGCCCTTGAAACCTTTTAAGAAGTCTGCCGCATTCAACCCTGCCCTGGTCTGCGTATACCGGTAGAGGATGATGGGCGGCAGGCCGTCCTCCCCGGTCCGGAACAGCCACATGAACGAGTCTGTCTCCGAATTCCGCTCCGGTTCCTTCAGCACCTGGACTCTTGTCTCATCTGCCATCAGGAACTGCCTCTTTATAAGTTCCCGGCGGAAATAGCCATACAGCGGAGAAAAATAATTCCCGGCGCAGTACAGGATCCAGTTTGCAAGCGTCGCCCTGCTCAAGATGACGCCCATCTGTTTCCAGTCCTGCTCCTGGCGGTACAGGGGCATGGAATTGGCATATTTCTGGTACATCGTCCATGCAACGGCGGATGCGGACGCATAGCTGTGGGGGATCAGCGCCTCCGGCACATGTGCCTTGGCGAACCTTACGGCTTCCGCCATTGCCGGGGCCGTGGAACATACCGGACACTTTGCCGTCTCCCGGTAGATATTGATTACTTCGCCCCTGGCAGGGGTAAAACGGAATTCCCGACGGACAAACTCCTTCCCGATGGCTTCCATTTCCGCTCCGCATTCCGCACAGTATCTCTGTTCTTCGGAAAGGGGGATGACCTCATCCCTCGCAGGCACACCCTTAAAGATATCCGCATGGGTGCTCTTTGCCCTGCGGGCATGTTCTCTGACAATGCCTTCTTCCGCCTGTTCCCCTGCGGGGGATGCCTCCTGCTCAGCCTCATTGAAAAGGCTGAGCTGTCCTTCCACATTTTTAGACTTTTCACTGGATGTGCCGAAGAGTTTTTTCGTAAGATAATCGACCTTTTCATTCAGGACCGCCATTGCTTCATTATTAGAAGCAATGGTCTGGCGCAGGGAATCGATAAGCTCATTCTGGCTTCTGATTGTCATATTCAGTTGGCTGATCGTGTCCTTATACTCCATGATTCTGGAGTCCTTCGGGTCTTTTGCCATCTATCCCTGCCTCCTCTTCTGATGCTTTTATTGTACCATAGAAAGCATCTGGAGTGAAGCCTGGCAGGCCTTGTTTTTCGGGATATTCAGCTTTTTTGAGAAACCCGCCGGTGCTGTCAGGAGGCTTTGGGCGGAGGGATATCCCGATCATTTTCAGGCGGCCTGAACGCTTTGGGCTGTTCTATCTCCAGTCCTGACATGAGCCAGTCGAACTGCTTCCAGGAAATGCCCCTTGCCTCCTGGGAGTCCCTGGGCCACCGGAAGCGCCCCTGCGCCTCCATCCTCTTATAAAGGAGCAGGAACCCGTCACCTTCCCATAAAAGGGCCTTGATCCTGTCACAGCGTTTCCCGCAGAAAAGGTACAGGGCGCTGCGG
>OFGB01000418.1_pt1 | contig 31507 bp, 37 predicted proteins | sample 1521491 | NCBI WGS metagenome assembly OFGB01 (sample SAMEA3504095, study PRJEB24116) | mouse gut metagenome | biome: mouse gut; feature: mouse-associated habitat; material: faeces | place: Denmark | collected 2011
CGCATTTCTTCATTAACTGTTCAACCGTACAACTCATAACTTACTCCTTCCTGCCAGCGTTTGCGCCGGCGCAAAAAAAGAAAGCCCGTTCAACTTCCGGACTCTCCAAATTTTCATTGCAATCTTATTCAATTTACTTTATAATACAGACAGGAAGAGATAACCGCCCACAAAGAGGTTAGCCTCCCAAGTTGGCAATAAGCCTACCTGTAACCGGCCAAGTTAGCAAGGTAGGCTTATTTATTTGCGCTTGTTGTTCCTACTGTCTATGTAGGCAAGCAATGCAATGAGGAACGAGCCGCCAAAAAATAACAGGCTTAAAACTTCGTATGTACTCATCTGCATCACCTCCCCCTTTCGTATTTCCCATGATGGGATAACACTGAATAGCGCAACGGCGATTGCCGTTTTGGAAAGGCGGGAGGCTGTCCACCTTGTAACACGGTTATCTCTTTATCTATCTTATCATTCTGCCCTTCTTATGGCAATCTTTATTTTCTATCCTGCACACCCGGTAAACTCCCGTCTTTATCCAACAGATTACGCATCATCTCATACAGCCCCGTACTGGCAAGCCCCGAGATCATCCCTCCAAGCACTACCGCCGCGTTGATCCCTGTCCCCAAGTTGATCACGATATTGATGGCCGTTCCGAGGCATAATGCAGTCAACGGGATATATTTATTCTTGAAATCTACAAACGCCGTCTTAAGGGCATAGCCCACACACAGACAGATCCCCAGTGTTAATAAGTTTATATAGTCAAGCAAATACGCAAGATCCATTTATTCTACCTTCCTTTCCAAGTCCTCGATCCTGTGGTTCGCGACTTTCAACTTCTCTTCCAGAAGGAATGTCCGCTCTACCACAGAATTATGCTTCTCTACTTTTCTGGTCAGCTCATCAATCTTATAATCCATGAGCGCCCTCGTTTTCGCCTGCTGTCCATTATTGTTGATCAGGCAGATAATGAGTGTCACTCCTGCTGAAATGCAGGATGCAATGATCGTCTCCATTTAACAAGACCTCCTTTTTTACTAAACCTCTCCGGGAACGCCTTCTGCATCATCGGATGCAAGCGCCGCCAGCATCTCGTCCTGAATCTGCCGGGCATAAGCACGAAAAGCATCCTCGTCCGCACGGCACTGGGCAAGATTCCGGTTGTATTCTTCACGGTCATTCACCCATGAATTGAACCCCATACCAAGAGGATCCGTAGAATTGATCGACAGGCTGAAGCCCGCTGCTTCCAGATCCTCCTTCCCTTTCTTAACGATGCTCCCGCTTGAGATATTGATTGTCCTTTCCATCGGTTTTAACATAATGTTCTGCCTCCTCATATTTTGATGTGATTAACAAGTATCTGCATAAAATAAGGACCTTTCGGTCCCGCACGAATCTCCATATCCACCCTCCTTTATCTTGCCCACAGCCTCGCAATTGCACCGGCAGCAGATGCTTTAATCTGTATTGTAGTGTCACTTATATAATTTATTCCGGCCCAATAAGTAGAGCTATAATACGCCTGATGAACACCATTTGTATCCGGTCTTCCCTTTGTATTTCTTAACGCGTCAACAGGGATCACCGTAGATGCCAGAACGCGGTTATTCTGTGCCGTATCCCCCGCAATAAACGGCCCTGCTGTCAACAGAAACTCTGTATAACCGCCAAGATTACTTGGCACTGTGACGGCACCGAATGACGTGTTTGACACTTCTTTCAGCAACTTCCATTTAATCTTATTTTCGAATAATGTACCATTGAAATAAATATTTCCATCTAAATTTACATTACTTGAACCCACCTCTACAGATGCAACCGAAGATGCTCCGCTTTCTCCAGCGCCTTTTGCGCTCAACCGGATTTTCTCTCCCCTTACAAACAGCCCGCTCGCCGCCATGTTGGAATTATATGCTTCAATACTTCCAGCTCCATTACATAGATTGATTTCTGAGGAAGCACTGTTTTTACCCAGTTCAATCAGATTGTTCGCAAACTTAGCCAGAATCGTCGTCCCATTTCGGATATTTACCGCACTTCCATCAGCATAAATATTTAACCCAACTGGATTACCGATCGTTGCCGTGCTGGCATACACCGGCTCCGATGCCACACGCCAGTAAGAACCGTCATATGTAAAGATAACTGTCGCGCCCGCCGACCAGTACGCATATCTTACTCCCTGCGTATAAACTGCCTTCGCACCTGTACCATTGATATTCAGCGTCGGGGATGCTGCCGTGTTCGCATAAGTAAACCTCACTGCCACCGTTACCCCGGCTTTTAGGGCAATCGTCCCGCTTACAAGGGTTGCCGCTTTGGCAGCGGTGGCAGCCGCAGTACCAGATGTGGCATAGAGCATCTGGCCGTCCGCTCCTGTGGGCCCTGTCTGTCCCGCAGGTCCGGTTGCACCATGCGTCCCAATAATCACCGGGGTACTGACATAAGTTGTATTATCCGTATAAGTGACCACTTCATAATTCCAGAGATATTTCTTTGATGTGGTCGTAGTCTGCATTGCTGTGGTCCACCCAGCTGTCCCCGCAGTAATGCCGGACACAGCCGTACTCGCCAGATAATACTTTGCAACAGATTTAATCCCTTTTCCGTCAATACCATCCTTGCCGGAATCTCCTTTCCCGCCAGTAACACAGACTGCCTCCGTCATTTTTGACGAACCATCTGTATAAGTAACCATAGATCTTGTCCATATATACTTCCCATTTTCCCATCCGGGATAAGTTCCTGACCACGTTCCTCCGGAAAGCACTGTTGCACTGGCCGATTTGTAATACTGTTCCACAATAGACTGCACACCGCGGCCGTCTGCGCCTTCCCCGCCGTCAGATCCGGTCATGCATACCGCCGCAGTCTCTCCTGTCCTTCCATCCGTATAAGTAATGACTGTCTTCGTCCAGATATATTTCCCATTCTCCCAGGCAGGCGCATTTGTCTGCCATACTCCGCCCGACAGGACTGTGGCGCTGGAGGACTTATAATACTGCACATCCACACCTGCAACACCTACACCATCCTTACCCTTCGTTCCGTTCTTTCCATCTGCCCCATCTGATACATTACTTACCGTGACTTCATAAGAGCCGCGGACAATCGCGCCTTCCAAGGCTTCAAACCGGTAGACCGCTTTCTTCGCAATGTCACGGGCATGGACGACCACCGTCTTTCCGACTGCCAGATCTACATCATCCTTCTTCCACCGTATCTCAAACTGATCCGTCTTATCTGCGCCTGCATCCCTCACATTCGCAGTCAGCGATGTGGTTCCCTCTCCATTCTTAAACACAATGCCGTTATCTGTAGTGATGGTACAGGCATAGATCTTATTCTCCTTGATCAGCTCGTTCATCTTGTCTAACAGGGAAGTATCCACCTCGCTCTTCAGCTCCCGGAAATTATCGAAGGTGGTCTTATTCCTTTTCGGATCCGTGAAACTTTGGATCTGTTCCGTTACCCTCGCTTCCAGGTACAGCGGAGGATTGAACTCTTCATCCGTGATCGTTACCGTGTCCCCGATGTCCGTATCAAAATATCCCTCTACTTCATAACTTACCTTCGGCACGCACAGCTTCTTAAGCTCCGCCAGTGCCTGGCCGTACAGTACATTCACATTGTCTGTCTCATAACTCCAGATCTTTGCAATATACCGGTCATTTCCCTTTCCCATCAAATTAGAAGGAAATCTGTCACGGGCTTGCTTGGCATAGATATTGATATTTCCTTTCGGGCTTTCATACTCCACGTTTCCCTCTGCATCCAGCTCCCTTTTATCTACGCCCGCGATCGTCAGATTGTCTTTTCCATAGGGACGGATCGCAGTAAACAGGGATGTGATATCTGATGTCTTTGTGATCCCTTTCACATTTCTCCCATACCTCAGCGTCATATCCGTCCGGTTTCTTCCAATCCCCTGATGCTCCCCGTCATGCTCTTTATACACATTCATGATAAGAGACTTAAGAGAATAATCCGGATTTAATACCGGCACAAACTCCACCTCTGCACCGAACACATTTGCCAGGGAGAAAAGCCTCGCCAGGATTGTAGACGTCCCGGTCCATTCATGGCTGGCCGTCTTGTCTGCCGCCTCATTGATCCCCAGTTCAACAACCTTCTCAAAATCAAATACATCCAGATACTCTGCAAACTTCATTGCTTTCGGCGCCTTATAGGCTTCCACTTCCTCGTTTAAAAGCTCAAACACCATTGAATAAGCCGTGACCTCAACCGCATATTCATCCCGGACTACCTTCACGATATTGAAGTAATAATCCCTGTCATCATGTTGGAAGGCAAGCTTATTCCCCTCTGCAAGGAAATGCGAATCCCCATGCTTTGCCAACGCTTTGAAACTGTAGGTATTGGCAGAGCCTTCCCTGAAAGAATGAAGTTCATCGTTATAATAATGCAGTGCCTCCGGCGCTCCATTATCCAGAAACGCGCACACCTTATCGTGCGTACTCAGCACAGCTATCCTTACATTCTCCATCATAAATACGCCTCCCTTATCCTCGCCGTGACTGTCGGCGGCGGATCACTGAACTCCGAGTGTGTAAACAGCACCCTTGTCTCCCCTGGCGGAACATGGAAATACTTTGTTCCTTTGCGCTCATCCTCAAGGCTCGGCACTCCGTCTACATAGAATTTCGATGTCTTCCCGTCTGCCATACACACGCTTCCTTTCCGGTAACGGTTGGGGATATCATGAACATAGTCGACCGCATCACTCTGGAACACCATTTCCCGTACATACATCCGGCTCACAAGATTGCTGCCGTTCCCCCGGTTCCGGTACTGCCCCAGCAGGATGATTACCTGGCTGACCTCCGCATCCGCAAGGGCGTCGTATCGAATGGGATATTTCTGCCCGCCGAATGTGAATTCAAACAGTCCGCCGTGCTTCTGTATGGAGATCAGCCCCCTGTCCTTATTTGTGACAGACCAGTATCCTGGCTCCCACCGAACACACTTATAGCATTTCAGGCCAGTATCCGCGTGCATATAGCACTCCGCAGTATTATTTCCGGTCGTAAACTTCTGCAAATTCATCATCGCAATCTCTCTTCCCGCGGAATCCGCCAGGGCGATATAAATGATCCCTGTCTGCGTGACCAGCCCTGTCTCGAACCAGACCTTCATCTGAAACTTGAAATTTTTAGCGCCTACATGCCCGCTGGAATCTGCCGGGAGGGTGAGGCATCTGCTTGCCCCGGCATAATACGAAGGATTATTGCCCGGATCATCCAATGCAAGCCAGGTCTTTCCGTCCGCGTTCACTGTTTTAAAGGAGCCGTTCTGGGGGATCTTGGCAGGGATGATCCTGCCCGTGTTCACAGCCATACTTGAAAAATCCGAAGCGTTTTTATAATCAACAAGCACCTGGGACTTCTGCCTCACCTCAGTATCCGGTTCCTCGATATAGCCGTACTGCATCACCCCGTACTCTGACACGATCCCGATATAGCCGTTCTCATGGTTATGCACAATGTCATAGCTGACCGGCACAGCCTCCGTGCCCTCATTCACGATCCTTGCCTCCAGGATGCCGTCTGCATTCGGCACAGCAGGGAAGACCTTCTCTACAGCAGAGTGGGCCAAGCCGTCCGGGACTAAAAAGGTCAGCGTCCCCGTACTCCTCAAATACTCTTCGCTCAGTTTCCCTTCCCCATCCAGTATTGCATCGTAATAAAGATTTGGTTCATCACTAAATATCAGCTTTTTCGGCTTATCTGAATAAACGATTCCCGCCGCATTCCTCCGGAATTCACTTAACTGCCGCGCTGTCCGGTTGCTTATCGTATACTCAATTGTAATGCTTTTCTCTTTGTACTTCGAATATACGAATTCCGCCCCGCTGACACTCTCAATTTCCTCCATCTTATTGCTTATATTGGGGGTAAGATTCCGGTTCACCCTTGTGATTCTTACCGGAATCTCTTTACCATCAAAATAGGCCGTCAAATATCCCATTACCTCTCCCCCCTCAACATTCTTTTCAAACTCTCCATATCATCAAGAACCGGCTGAATATACTTTCCAGACTGCATCGCAAGCACTCTCCCGTCCATTGTCTGTGTAATATTCATATTAATCTCAATATTCTTTGTCCCGATAACATCCAATACAGCTTCCTGGATATACTTTTTCAGTCTGTCCGTTGGCGCTATGACTTCCGCTCCCTTCTCACCGGCGCCTCCCCAGCCTCCATTGCTCATCTGGAATGCTGCGGGCTTTGTCAGAATCCCTCCATCTTTGAACCAAGATATATCCAGCTTTGGCATAGCAAGAAGATCTGACAGGTTAATCTTTCCTATACCCTCTTCATAACCAACTCCTCTGTAAGCTCTCGCCAGATTTCCATATCTCGCAACTGCATAGCGGATTGACGCGAGCATATTTGACAGCGGATCATATATATCCGTACTGTATCCCGGCATGGCATAGGTTCGAAAAGTTGGATCTATCACTTGCATGAGGCCCTTTGACGGTGTTCCCCTCTTCGCATTTATATCCCAGTTGTTGATTGCCCTCGGATTGCCTCCCGACTCTGTCTGCATCTGATGCAGGAGCCTTGTAAGGTTCGCTTCTGAATATTGCCCGGTCATCCTTAATGCCCTCTCTGCCAGACTTCTCCACTGCTCAACACCGGCGTTCGGTTTATACTGTACGGATGCCTCCGTATCGAAGATTCTTTTTATAAAATCTACAACACCGTTAAACACCGTATTTACCGCCCCCTTCGTAACGGAAAGCCACGGTTCTGCAATGTTTGACAGGTCTGCAAACTTGTCAATTGCAATCTGCACAATCTTGTCCGGTTTGGAAATATAGTCCCAGACACTCCCGGTAAAGTTCTTGATTGTTTCCCACGCTCCGCCGAAGAAGTTCCCTATTCCATTTGCAAAATGCGGCAGTCCGTCAAGAAATTTCTTGGTTTCTTTTGCCGGCAGTATCTTTGTACCCTTCTCCATCGGCAGCACGACGTCCCTGCCTTCCGCAATAAACGGCTTCCCTTTCGGCGGCACGATCAACTCCTTGTATACCGGCCCTTTTTGATCATTTACTACTCCGATTGTATCTTCTGGTAATCCGGCGGCGCCGCGCGCGAATTTCGGCACTGCCCACAGATCAAACTTCTTCTTTGATCCCACCTTATCAAGGATCCAGTTCACTCCTTTGATCACGCCGTTGACCGCTCCCCCGATCGGCTCTACGATACTGTTCGCTATGCCCTTGACTATCCCCCATAGATCGTCTTTCAAAGACTTAAAACCTTCTTTTATAAATTTCCACAGATCAGAAAAAATCTTTGCCTTTTCTTTCAGTTTCTCCCATTTCTCTCCAATCCACTCCGTGCAATCATCCCATTTATTGGCCAGCCATTCTGTAATGGCTCCCCAATTCTTAATGACAAGGATGATACCCGCTATAGCGGCTACAATTACAGCTATGATTGCAATGATTGGCAACAGTGAAACATTCAGAGAGCTAAGCGCCCCGCTTATCGCCGATATAGCAGTGACAACCGGAGCGAGCACTGCTGCCACCGCCGCAATTGCGCCCAATACTTCAATAAAATTTCTCACCGGCTCCGGAAGCGCCGCAAACTTCTCTGCAAGATCAGCGATAAAGTCCAACAACGGAATCAGCGCTTCCTGGATATCCTCCCCGATAGGCGCCAGGGAATCCTCAAGCCTCCTCATAGATGCTTCCATCTCCTGAGCCGATGTAGTCGTATTTTTACTAAACTCATCAGACTTCCCCTGCACATCCGCATAAGTATCCCCTACAGAAGTCAAGGAAGAGATAAACTTCATGCTTCCATCTTCTGCCATGGTTCCAAAGGCAAGAGCCGCCTTATTCAGTTTGTCTTGCTGGCCCTCCGTATTCTGTATATCCGCCACGATGGCGTCAATCACCTGCTTCTGCGTCGCCCCGCCCTGCTGCCACTGGCGGAAAATTTCTTCAACATTCTTTCCCCACCCGACAGAGCTTTCCTCTAATTTCCCCGTTTTCTCATTGATCTGCGACATGGAGTCGGCAATCGTTCCGTCCGCGATTCTGGTTGTCACTTCGTTGATCGCATCATTTACTTTGTCAAGATTGTAAGCACCGTTTTCCAATCCATTTTGCAAAAGCTGGAAATACTCCTGTACCGAATATCCTGCTTCAGCAAATTTCCCGGAATACTCCGAGAGATTGTCTCCAAGCTCATTCGTCTTATCAAGACCTTTCTGCGTACCTGCCACCAGATAGTCCATTGCCTCCACTGCATTAAGCCCAAAATACTGCATCAGTGCATTGATTCCGCGCAGGCTTTCTGACATATCCACGCCGTATGTATCCTCAAGAATCAGCCCATTAGAAATAACCTTCTCCAGATCACTATCGTTCAATCCCTTGAGATTATCTCTCACCATAAGGATTGCGTTTGCTACCGCGTCCATAGAATCGCCCAGGCCACTTTCATAGATACGCTTGATCAGGTCCGTATTCTTCTGCGCCGCCTCTCCAGTCTCTCCCAGTCTGGCATTCACCTTGATCGATGCGTCCTCTATATTCTGAAATGTCTCAACCGCTTTATCTCCCAGGTCTATCACCTTTTCACCCAGGTCGGAAATGCGGTCCGCCGCCTCCATCAGGATTCCGGATGCAAGCCCCTGCCCCAGACCGCTCAGTTCATCATCAGCATTCTCCGAAGCCCCTCTAAGCTCTTCCAGACTATCCCTTACTCCCTCTATACCTTCGTCATCAATCTTGTCCAGTATGTCCCGAAGTTTGGCAAGGTCAGTTTCGCTCCCAAGCGCGGCCCGGCCGATCTTATTCAGAGCAACTGTCAGATCATCTGAATTCGCTGTCCCATCCTTCAGGGCATTTGTAAGCCTGCTGCCGAGAATATCCTGAAAATCATCCAGGCTTCTTCCTGTCGCCTCTATGAATGTATTTAACTGCTTTGTGCTCTTCTCCAGTCTGGCCTGCTCTTCTTCCATCCGGCGCGCCTGGACCGTGTAGGATCTCAGCGACTGCTCTGTCTCTGCTATGGTCCGCTGAAATTCCCTGTATTCTCTCTCTCCGATCTCTTTGGATCGGAACATTCTTTCTACTTCCCCTTGAGCCTGTTTCAGTGCGTCCAGCTTCTTTTCGGATGTTTCGATGGCGTCAGAAAGAAGCTTCTGCTTCTGCGCTAATAACTGCGTATTTTTAGGATCAAATTTAAGCAGGTTATTCACCTGCTTTAATTCTCCGTTTAATCCTCTTGAAGTGCTCTCCACTTCTTTCAATGCTTTGTCCAAGCTTGATGCTTCGGCATCAAACCGTATTGTAATCCCCTTAATCTTCTTATTCGTCATACTCATCCTCTAAAAATTATCAAAATCACTCTGCGAAGCCTTTCTTACATTCTCACTTCCGTTTTTGTCTTTCCGCTGATTATCTATGTATTCCTGGATATAATCCAAACAATCCCCAATTGTCATTTCTTCCATATCCTCCGCAGTAAGGCCCGCCTGCCTGCAAACAAGAGAAAAGGACTCCGCAGTGAATAATTCTCCACTGGAAGAGTCCTTATCGTTTACTTTTTTTTTGATTGCGATACTGAGCTTTTAATCAGTTCCTGCACCTGCGGCAAGACTTTCATCAGATTAAAATTTTCAAACCCATCATACCATTCCAATGGATCCGGTATACTCTTATCTGCTGTTTTTGCCAATGTCCAGACAATATCATACAGGACATCCATATCCAGCCGTTCCAGGTTCTCATATGTGATGTCCTTAAGATCCATATCCTCTTTCTTCTTTCCGTCAAATACCTTCGCGATCTTAAACAGATCTGCGAAGTAATCCCGGCGGAACTGCGCCTTATATCTCTTCGGTAATGCGGCTGTTGATTTCAGCCGCACCGGCGTATCGTCTATATATACCGTTTTCTCCATCTTTAATCCTCCTGAAATTCTGTAAAATCCACTCGTTTCTGAGTGGTATCCGTTTTACGCAGCTTCCACCTCTGATCCCTTCTCGTAAACGGCCGTATACCATCCATTGTAAATCTCATCGCTAACACCCACCGTTGTCTTCGCCTTCACAATGTTATTATCCGGTCTTGGTCCTGCAACAATAGAAAGCTCCGATGTATTCGGATCCGCTCCATCCTTTGTCTTGCTGGATATATTCGGACGGTTTGCAGAGCAAAAATATAATACATGCCGGATGCCTTTCTTGTCGCCCTGGAATTCAAACAACAACGCAAAATTCTTTGTCTGTGCATCCGCATTTTCGATCAACACACCGCCTTCTGTCAGTTCTTCGCCCAGGATCTCCTGTCTGAACTTATCTGACACCCTTGCAAGCGTCAATGTTCCCTCATACCCCTGATTGTTCGCGTTAGTGTAATAATCAATATCATCCGCCTTGAACCGGATCATGTCACCGCTTGCATTCAGTGTCAGCGTTACAGCTCCCGGTATTTTTACCGGTGTTCCAAATGTCATTTTATTCGCTGTCTCATCAATCGTCACCGGCGCATAGTGCGCGTTTCTCAATCCAAATTCAACCTTATTTTCTGCTTTATTTCCTTCTGTTGACATAAGTAACCTCCTAAATATCAAATTCATATGCTTTCAGATACATATTTTCCGTTTTTAAAAAATCTCCATAGGATTCATAGGAAATGTTATTCCTCCTTAACAACTCCTTCACCCTGCATTCCAATTCCAGATCCCGTTTCTGGCTGTATACCTCTACAGTAACGGCATATCCAGTCGAATATACCACATCATCCGCGAAAAAATTGTTATCTTCATCCGAGTAATACAGGATATAGGGAAGCTCCGGCACTTGTCCAACCGCCCACTGAAGATATCCAACCGGCAGTCCGAGCTTTTTTAACAACTCTTTCAACTCCGGCAGCGTCATCGTCCCAGCCTCCTCTCAATCTCAGATACATATTTCTCCACGCACTCCCTCTCCACCTTTTCAATATGCGGATACGCGGGGGATTCTCCCACTTTCCTTCCCCCGCGCCTCAATGCATGGCCTTTTTCCAGTAAATGTGTCAATCGGTGGTGTCCCGCGCTCTGGTGGACCACCATACCTCTTCTATCCGATGATACAGTCCAGTGCTTTCTGTACTCTCCTGATCTTTTCGGGCTCTCCTCTTTCAGCATTTCCGCGGCTCTTTCGGCCACATCCATTGCCGTTTCGGATACTACACTTTTCACCTCATCCGTATATTCTTCTAACTGCCTGCGGATCTCCGCTGCCAGATTATCCGCCCTTATTCCCTGCCTTGAGCGAGCCGCCATCCTTATCACCCAACCTCTCTGTGCATGTCAGTTCCATTTCTTCCATGCTGATCTCATAGGTTTTTACGATTCGAAGCTTCTTCCCTCTGAATAAAACAGCACTCTCGCCATTATACTCGTAGGGATGAATGATCAGGACTTCTGATACCTGTATATCGTTCTGCCCCGCCAGATAGAATTCCTGTCTTGACACAGGACGCCGTATACAGCACACTGTTGTTTCTGTCTGCACAGGAATCTGCTGCCCCAAATCATCTTCTTTGAATTCCTCCGCGCCCAAAAGCGTCACTTCATCATCCCACGTCATCTGTTTCATCTGCTCTTCCTGCTTTCTGTATGACCAGGTTCTTAAGCCTGAACTGGATACTGCGCGGGGTAACGCCGTCTTCCGGATGGCTGTATTTCCACGCCGCCCAGTCAAGTACGAATAAAATATGGTTTGGTTTTCCCGCATCCAAAACAATCCCATAAGTATCCTTACATTCTGCCACAATTCCGCCTATTATTATATTTAAAACAGCATCCCTGCTCTGCACAGAGATGCCGAGTCTCGCTTTTAATAATGGCAATACTTCATTTTCCATGTCATCAACTCTGCTTTTCTTCCGTAATCTTCTCAATCAGCGGTCTGCCTATCTTATTTGCATCCGTGGAAAGCTCCTTGATGCGCGCTTGTGATTTCTTTCCTTTATATTCATCCCCGACACTGTAGATGTGGTTATCATCTTGCAGGTCACGGAATTTGTGGATCACTCTGTATTTCATATCTTATGCCCCCTCTACCTGTTCATCTTCTCCGGCTTCTTCTGAATTCACCGTCTGTGCACCTTCATTCTGGTAAGTAATATAGAACCCTGCATCGGTATCCGTCGTTTTAACATCATAGCGGACGATACCCGCCAGGAGTTTACCATAGATCTGGTTATCCACCCACTCAACGCTTGTGCGCTTCCGGTCAAAGAACGTTACAAACGACTTCGCATCCCCGACGAACCCGACCAGATCACCTTTATTTGTGCCGATCATATCATCGTCCAAGACTACGACTTCACGTCCCAAGATCATTTTTCCGCTTGATGCGGTGATGGAATCCTGCATCAAATACCGTCCGTTCTTGTCCTTCAGTTTATCCCACTCCGCATACAGGGAAGAAGATACAATAAATTTCACGTGATACACCTTTTTAATATCCTTATTCACGAGGTCTTTCACACCGTCAATCCCCGCTACTGTCTTTGCCGGTGCGGTCTTTAACTTTGCGGCAATATCCGCATTGGACGTATTCAGTGACTGTGAGTTGATCTCATCCCGGATCGGGTCCGTCACATCGTAATTGGCGTCATCAATCATCTCCTGGGAAATGGGGATGTATCCTCTGCGCGTCTCGATCTTAAAATCAATCTCCGTAATGTTCGGATTGGCAAGCTTTGGGTTGGCCGCAAGCTCCGCGACAGTATTCATCTTGCCGTCCGACTTCGATATAACCGGGTATTTCCCGCTTGCACTGCTTACAGGCACCACTTTTACATATTTTCTAAGGTCAACCTCTTCTTCCGGCTTTTTCTGTGGCGCCAGCAGTTCCTCCGGAATCAGCGCGCCGCCTTCCACTGACGTGAAACCATCCCTTAACTGCCCTTTTGCCCTTACAAACTCATTGATCCCCTCTCTGATCTCAGTGAGCTCCTCCCCTTCCCTGTTCTTCATACCCGTACTCCTCCTCTGGGGCTCTTTTTCATGCAGCTTCCTTAACTCTTCTTTCAGTCCTGTAAGTTCATCCTCGACTTTACTGCGCGCCGCTTCGTGCGCTTCCCTCTCTTTGGTGAACTTTTCCACCTCTTCCTCTACCGCTTTCCGTTCCTCATCGGTCTTTGCCTCCCCGATGGAAGCCTCCAGCTCCTTCTCACGCACATCAAACTCCCCGTCTTTCGCCCTCAGCTCATTTAGTCTCTTTTCTGCTGCCTCAGTATTTTTCGACAGCATGATCTGTCTTAATGCCATTATTTTTCTCCTCCTTTTAATCTGCTTGTTATATCATGTCTCCACTGCTGCGCCTGCCTCTCCCGGTGCTGCTCTACTTCCCGGTGCCGTGCCTGTACGCCCGTTTCCTCGTAGGCCGGGAAGGTACATACCGACACCTCATGAAGATCCACCTTCCTGATGGTCCACTTGACTGTCCCGTCATCCCGCCATTCTGTCTCCTCATCCAGGATATTAAATCCGAACGAACATTGGTCTACATCTCCCCGCCTGACACGTTCGTACAGATTCAGTGCATCCGTGTCCTTCTCATTGATGCTGATTTCTCCCCACAGTCCACGAGAATCTTTTGACAGCTTCAATGTCCCAGACTTGTTCCTTCCAAGCACAAGCGTCGCGTCGTGATTTGTTAAGGCGCGGATATCGTTGCTTAATGTATTGTCAAACGCTTCTTCGCTGATTGACTCATACGCACCCGGCCACAGTTCTGTCTCGGAGTTGAACACCACAAAATATCCGGCGATCACCTTCTGGCCGTCCTGCTCTTCCCTTGTCTCGTATTTAGTCAGCCGTGTCCTCTTCTGGCTCTCCTTCTCCCTTCTCTCCATCATCATCACCGCCTTTCAGTTTCTTTTGTTTGCTTAAGTCTTCCTGATGCAGATAATTCTCCAACACCAGAAGCTCCTCCATCTCATCGTCTGGATCCATTCCTACCCAGTCTCTTAATTCATTCCGCCGCATGGCGTTACGGTCGATCATATCTGTCCCCGCTTTCACCATGTCCGTCAGGTTATATGCGTACAGGCTCCGGGGATTCAGTTTGAAATACCAGTCCGGTGAATAGAGTAAGTCTCTGGTCAGCGTCTGGGATATAATCTGCGCGATCCCCATAATTCTTGTATCAACAAAGTTGTTATATTCATCCTTGTTGAAGTTTCCCACCCCCAAGAAGAAGGACGGGATCCCTATGAGCCCTGCCACCGTCTTCTTGTCAATCTCTACAGACGGGTTGATTGCTATGTCCTGAAGGGATAACGGCTTTACCGACTGCACCTCTATTAATTCAGCCGGTATGATCCAGGGTTCTCCCGGCTTCGCTTCGCCCAGGTATTTCTTCTTGATCTGTTCTCTCCCGGCTTCGCTTGCTATTTCCTCATTGAGGGCGTCTACTTTTATGACCACATTGGGCATATACTGCCCTGTCATGAAGCTTCTCTTCGTCTTATTCGCCTGTTTCAGGTTCTGGATCAGGTCTTTTAACACAATCCTGTATCCCGTTCCTTTCCATGGGTATAGCGGTGATGGATTAATCGCGAAGTGCATGATCTCATCCGGCATATACACCCTTCCACCGTAATTAACCGAATACTCGTATCCTGCATCACCATAATTGTATCCAATATTCTGCATATCCAAGGGCCTCAACTCATCAATCAGCCCATTCTGCATTATGGGATATACAATGGAATTGCCATCTCCATGCAATAAAAGGTCGCTGACAATCTTATAGATCCACGCTTTTCTTGTCATATACCTGCATGGATTCACATCTATCTTCCTTGACAGCTCATTTTTGATCCGTTTGTCGCCTTTCTCCGTGTTTTCCATCAGGTGTATCGTCATATTGCTCACCAGATCGGCAATCTTGTCTACTGCGATCCTCACTTCCGGGTTCTCCGACATCCTAACATAGCCGGAAGGAAGGATAAAATCCGCGAATGTGGCCCCTTTATATACAAAAACTCCTTTTTCTGTCTTTGGATCCGATCGGATCTGTCTGTTCTTCCTTGTTTTTTTTGACATTTTTTTACTCCCTGTTCAACCATTTGCTCCCAGCGCCTCCCAGCGCCATATCATCCAGCATCTGGCAGCAGCTAAACACTCCGGCGTCAAACAAATCTATCCTCTGCACGCCTCCGTCGCCGTCCACCTTTTCGTACTGAATCATATCGTCCGTCTTCTCCACTGCACGGACGTTCTGCACGCAGTATTCATATGCGTCCGAATGCAGATAATAAAACTGCTTATTCTTTACCTTTACTTCAATGTGCCGGAATCCTTCTGATTTTGTATAGATGTATTGAGGCTGGTCCTTTATGTGGAATCCTGCCTTTTTCATTTTCAGGAAAAACTCTCTTCCGAACTTCTTGTCGAAGCCCACCAGCTTGATCCTGAATCCTTTTTGTTTCATAAGGATGAACCACTTTACTATATCATCATGGAGAACTGTGGCTGTGTTGCTCATGGTCAGCCAGCCGTCTTCCTCCCAACCAAACAAGGGGATATTGTCTTCGTCGCTCTTTCTGACTGCTGCCGCCCTCGGAAAGAATGCGTGCGTGATACAGATATCCACATCTTTATAGGTGCCGTACAAAGCGCCTGCCGTTAAGTCATGCATCTTCGACAGATCGGCGCCCCCATACCATGCAATCGAAAGTTTTGCCAGCTGTTCAAGCGTCCAGTCATATTGTTGATCCGATGCGCGGAATTCCTCTATATCAAAATAGGCCGCCAGCGCATTCGTAAATATGTTCAGTGTCTTATTCAGATACTCTGTCCTGAGCTGTGGATCACATATTGCCTGATCTGCATCGTCTATAAGATCCTCCAACGTCACTGTTACGCCTATGGACGGTGTGCACATCTTAAGGACCTCTGGATCATTCAGCCCGGCAATCTCCCCTTTGCTGTTTACGATATTCCCTTCTGTATCCTGATCCGCCTTGCATATGAAAATGAAATACGAATCATATGCTTTCTCCTTAATTGAACCATTCAATACGCCTTGCAGCACCTTGATCCTGTTGGCCAGGAACCCGTTCGGTATGTCTCCGGCGGTCGATATACCGATCAGGAGCTTATTGCGGTAAGCCTTCATGGCGTTTTTCATCAGGATATACTTCTTTGCGCCCGCCCGTTTCCAGGAATGCAGCTCATCCAGGATCAGGCAGTTACAGTTAAGGGAATCCAGCCTCTCCTCCTGATTCGCAATCGCGTAGATATCTGCCGTCCCGTCACCGAAGTCGATGCTTATGGAGTGTTCTTGATTATTGTCCCTGACGCGAAGATTCTTAACATCGCTCTTCATCGGCAACACATTATCTTTCAAGAAACAAAAGCTTTCCATTGTCTGTTTCACAGAATTCGCAACGATATAGGTAACTGCACCAGATTCCCGGTCCAGAATACTCTTGGCTTCGGCAAGGGCGGCGCTGAAGGAGGTCTTCCCCTGCTTTCTCGGCAAAAAAATAAGCGCTTCGTTAAAACGCCTGATGTTCGTCCCCTTCCTGAAGAATCCAAAAAGGTTGACACATATGAATTTCTGCCATTCTGTAAGCCGCATCGGCACGCCCTTAAGGCTTCGTCCCTCGCCGTCCTCACCACGGACATGGTGGACTGTCCCCTCTATCAGGTCTATCACAAAATCAAACTGATCCTGCCTGAAATCCAGGTCCCTTCGCTTGAGGTCGTCAAGAAATCTCTGACATGCCAGGATCCGCTCTTGATTCGCCAGAACTTTCCCCGATGCAATCTTCTTAGCATACTTTACTGCCGTATCAAAATGCGGAGATCTTATCTTTGATACGTTCACGGACTATCTCTTCTGCCCCTCTAAGAACTGAGCAAAGGCGGACTTCTCCTTCTTCGGCTGTTCAATCTCCGCATTGTATGTCTTTGCATTTAACATCAGCCTGTCAGAATACGTCCCGATATCCTTTCTCAATGTCTCAAGGCTTGCCAAAATGGGCGACTTTTTTCCACTGCTTTTCTCAGTCTCCACCATCGCTTCGAAATCACCGTCCTCAAACTTCCTGCTTAAGATGTTATACTGGTACAGCATATCCGCATATACCTCAATCACTTGATTATACTGGGTTTTATAGGTCCCAAGCTCCTGCATGTACTTTATGGTACGCTTCTTAATGCTCTCCCTTCCGGGCGCGCTTTTCGCCATTCTGGCTCACCTCTTTTCTGCGGAAAAAATTTTTTCACAGCTCCGCTCTATTGGAAGAACCCCTCTACGCCGATTATCCCGCACTCATTTTTTTAACTGCACAGGTGGGGGGGGGCTTCCCGTAAAATTTTTCAAACTGTTTCTGCCGTTTCCTCTGCCAGTAACGTCCTGCACTGGTGATCTTGCCGGTGTTCCGGTCGTGCATCTTATTATGGTATTCATTTGAAAGACTGATCAGGTTCCAATCCACCAGTGCAAGCTCTGGATACTCTGCTATCGGGTATATATGGTGCACTGTCACCGCTTCTCTGTGCTTGCCGTATCTCTTTGCCTCCTGGCATCGGTATTCATCTCTTCGCAGGATGCGTTCCCGCTTTGCAATCCAAGCCTTTGATCTGTAAAAGTTTCTCATATCATCTTCCTTTGGTTGAATGGACGGATGTTATCAAAAAGAGACAGCCTGCCATTACTGACTGCTGTCCCTTCCTGCTTCTATCTTCTCTTGTACCTCTCTGTATTTATCTTCTGTATCTTGTCTTATCTTTTGTTTTTTTCGACGATATCATAATACCACAGAATTCTGTCCTGTGATTACGGCTCTTTTAAAATATTTTTTAAATTCTTTGCGACAAAAGCCAGTAGAACCGTCTTCTTCTGTCATAATACATATCCTTTCCGCACGGAATATCTTTCACTTGTTTTAGGTATTTATATGTGGCATATTCTGTTGTTACTCCCTCAATAATATATGAATATAGTGTCGGATCTGCATCTATGGCTGTCTGCTCTATGAGCGCGCATTTCTCCTGAAGCTTCATTCTTCGGATCACCAGATGTTCCGTTGCGCTTCCCGATTCCCCGCTGCTTCGCGAACCTTCTATATTCGCCATTCCCTTCACTGTATCTGTCATGACGTTCAGCTCATCTATCCATTCACTGTATTGCATACAATAGTGATAGAGCTCCAGAAAGCGATGCTTGCTGATCTCGTATTTCTTTTTGTTAATTGGTCTTACATCCGGCACTTACGTCCCCTCCCTGATCCTTTTCTTATACTCTTAAAGTTCCCGCTGACTGCTGCCACCTTCGGTTTTTATTTGGATATCGTCATTCATTAAAAGAAACTATCAACTGGATAGCTGATAGTTTCTACATTATTGTTACTATATTCCCAATTTTTTCTTGAGAAGATTTATCCCCTCAACTACTGCATTCACACGTTGCGTTTCCAGCGCGTCAGCACATTTTTGTATATCTGCAATCTCAGTCGGTGACATTCTAAAGCCTACCTTTTCAGTTCGGGGATTATCCGTTGGTCTGCCTAATTTCTTCTTTTCTACAGCCATCACCCTTTTACCCTTGCCTTTCAGCCCTATCAGCAATAATTGGAGCTTTTAATCTTCCAATGTCTTTTGAAGGTTCTCGGCAATTTTGGTAAGCTTTTCTTCTTTCTTCTCACTTTCCTTTTCTTCCATCGCATCTTTCAGAGCGTCCAGCAGAAATCTCACAAAACCATTGAATTGTTTATCTGTCATTCCCATTTCGGCCATTTCTTCTCCTTTCCGGCCTCCCGCCTTGCTTTAAGTTTCATAGCTATAATTACAGTATATATTATGGTCGACCAGAAATCAAGAAATAATTTAATGGAAATAATATTTTTTACTTCACAAACTATCAGCTATTCAGTTGTCAAGGCGCTGCTATCGTTAATCTATTAATCTATTAATCTATAATCTACTTCGCAAGAATCTTCTTCCGGACTTTCCGCATGTTGCAAAATGCGGTGCAAAACCTATCTGTGCCCCTTCTCTGCCATATACCCGGTCAGCAGAGACTATATCTCCGTTCTGTGTCAATATCTTCTCTGTTCCCTTTCCATCTTCGGGTATTACGTAACAGATTACCTCTGGATCACACGGCATTTTCTTCCCGGCTCTTGTATCTTTCCAGACAATCCGTCTTCCACAATATCTGCATGTAGACATTCTTGACGAAAATATTTTTCCCATTTTTTTCCTCCTATATCCGCTGTTCTCCATCATCCTGCTGCTCTCGCTCTTCTTTTGCATAGTACCATTGTGTCGCGACATTTATCCCTAAGATACAGTAACCATCCTTCAGTCCTGCATAATCCTCAAGAATGAATGTGATCTGCGCTCTCACTGCACGCCCGGTACATTTTCCATCTTTGTATTCCAGCATCTCCAACATATCGCCTGTCTTATAGCCTCTGTCGTTCTTTCTCAATACAAACGGCTTCTGTCCGAGACATACGGGCATAAAATACTGAGATGCTGTCTTGATCTGGTGGAAGCCCTTTTTATCTTTCTGTGTATCCGATGGAAGATTCTTCATTTTTTCTTCTTCTGCCATCTCGCGGAGCTTCTTTCTTGTCTCCCGGTCTATCCGGTCCTGCTCTTCGGAATACCTCTGTTCTTCTGTCTTCTCCGCTTCTGCCTTATTGATATACTGGTCGCACTTCCTGCATGTCCCCGTTTTTACATTACAGTCAGAATACCTCTTGCACGAATAGCACAGGGATGTGACACTTTCCGGATGCGGGGGTTCGTAATCGTCTCCCGGTCGGTATTCCGTTCGGTCTTTCCGGCTGTATGTCTGCTGTCCGTCTTTTTCCTGCTTATGCACAATCTGCGACAGAACTGCCTCACAGGTGTATTCACATGACGCTTTATCCTTGCAGAATCTGCAGCATCCTGCACATCCCTCAACATATCCCCTTTTCGTGAAATGTTTTTTAGTGATCTCCTCAATGTTGCAGGAATATCCGTAGAATTCACTGCACATTTCGGTGTCAGATTCTGACACCTGTCCTGATTCCAATCCCGGATCTTCAGCTGGCTTCTGTGTTGGTTCTGATGCCGGCTCCGCTTCTTTTGAATCCTGACAGACTGCTGCCCTCTCCCCTTTTATAGCCTTTACTTCCTTGTGCGTAAGGCTTCCGTTTTCTTTGTATGGCGCCAATACTAACCGCTGTACAGGTTCTTCCATTCCGGATAGCTCATAGGCGGCAGAAAAGGTTATCTTCCCCTTTATCAGCTCTTCCCTAAATTCTTTTATCAGATTGTTATTGATACCCTCTATCTGTGCAATCTTCGTGCTCGACATCCCCATTTTGGCCGCCACTATATCTCTAGTCTTTCCGGTTTTCAGGTCATACCCTTCGATTTGTCTGCCGTTTGCCCGAAGACGTTCTAAGGACAGTTTAAGACGCCGTTCCTCTTCCAAAATATCTGCAATGCATTTCATGCGGTACGAATTCGCACTGATGATCTCAATCTGCTCTTCATCCGGATCGCGGGGACTAACAATCCTGCATGTCGCAATTTCAAACTTTGTAAGCCCTTCCGATACCAATACCTTTAAAGCCTCCCAACGGCGCTCACCGGATATGATCCTGTATTCTCCGTTTTCGCAAGGCTCATGGACTACTTCCAGATTCTGCTTTAATCCATGCGCTTGGATATCTTTTGCCAGGCTTTCTATGTCTTCTACCTTGTAGAAGTTCATCTTATTCCGATACATTTTTGAGATCGAAATGTCTTTGGTACGGAATCTTGCTTTCGGGGAATCGTCAAGACCTGCCCTGCTTTGCTGGTTCAGCATGTCCATCACTGTAAATCCTGCCATAATCTCTCCTCCCAGCCCTCTTTTTTATCCATACTCAACGCCTCTTTAATTTCCCTGTATTGACGCTCGTATCTTAAAATCTCTGCGTTCAATCTGTCCAACCGGTTATATTTGCTATAATGCGCATTCGCGGCATTTTCTTTATATTCTTCTGCTGCCGCTATCTTCTTTTTCAGTGTCTCCATTTTCTTATGGAGCTGGTTGACTGTCCTTCGCTGTATTTTTTCACCGTTCCCGATCAATATACCTATAACCTCTACCTTTGACATGCTGTTCAATTCGGCCAGTATCTGTATCTGCCTGTCCGGGTATTTGGCTTCTCTGTACCGCCTGCAAATATCATTCTTTACTGCTTTGCTCGCCGCCATCTTCTCCGTCTCCCTTCCCTATTGTGTCAGCTTCTGTTTTTTTGTCTCCATCCGCTCTACATTGATCTCTCCTTTGCTGGTCTGGGATATGGATGCTTTGATACCTCCGCGGAGATTCAGCGTGATCTTTGCAAGTCCTCCAATGTATATCTCCTCGACTGCTGCCAGCAAGAGTTTTACAATATCATCCCGGATCCGTTTATCTAAAGGCGCTTCTTCTCCAAATAACTTCTGGACGTTCTTTAATGCATTTTCTTTCCGTTTCTTTTCCTTCTGATATTCCACAGCTTGGTCACACTTGCAGTTCATTGTGGCAATCTCCTGTGCCTGCGGTTCTGTTAAGTCTCTGTCTCCCATAAACTGCACCATCTGCCCGCAGAATCTGCACGATGACGTCTGCATGAGCTCTCTTACCTTTCCCATACTATACCTCCATTTCTTTCATAAGCTCCTCTACAACGCTCCTATAGTCCTGGGTTACAATCCCTCTCCTGGAAAATTCAGGAACGGGCTTCATTGCGATCGTTGCCTTCTCTGCCATGATAGATCTTCTGACTGGCGTCTCAAACATCTCAATATCGGATGCAGTGCGGAGATATTCTTCAAATTCCAGGGACGTCTTATTCTTCTGCCTCATGGTCAGGATCCCCTTTATCTTAAGTTCCGGATTAATCTCTTGAAGCGTCGTTATCTGTTCGCATAGATTTTTTACTGCTTCATTCTCGAAACCGCCAACCTTTACCGGCGCTATGACAAGTCCGGATGCAATCAGGATATTGACTACGGCCATGTCAAACAGGCGGCCACAGTCACAGATGCAGTAGTCATACTCCCCCTCAACTTCTGCAAGAGCATCTTTTAATCTGTTTATCTGGTTATCTTCCTGGCTTATCATGAGGTTAAGGTCTGTCTTTACCAGATATCCATTAGCCGGAACGATGTCAATGTGCGGGTATTCCGTTGTCTGGATTAAATCCGAAGTATGATAATCTCCTCCGGCACACACATGATCTTCCAACAGTTCACTCGTTCCTATGCCTTCCGGATCATAACGACGGAAGGTCTTTGACGTATCTCCCTGGGGATCTCCGTCTATCAAAAGCACTTTCTTTTCCTGTTCTTCGCCTAATATGTAAGCTATGGAATCGGCAGTCGTGGTCTTCCCGATCCCGCCTTTCGGCGACATCACTGCGATAACTTTCATTGTTCTCCTCCTGTTCTCATTTCCCATTTCCTTTTACAGGTAAATCGTATAGTAAAGGGACATCTGTAGATCGCTGAAGCTGTAATCCGGTGCTTCGTCCGGCTGTAACGGTCTGGCAAGTCCAAGCTCTTTCCATTTCCTGTGTCGGAGTTCCGGCTTGGCTCTGAATTTCTTTACTATATCATTCCGGATATCTGTATACATTGCATTATGCATGGTCAGCATGGCAAGCCATCCGGTAAAGATATCCTTTCCATCCTTGATGATCCTTACCTCATCGGAATTCTCTATGATTCCTGCAAATTCCTGAAGCGTCATTTTGAGCGCGCCTCCTTTATCTTTCCGTCTTTCAGGATGCTGTTGTTAGGGATGCTCATTTCATGCTTTCCTTCTGTCCATGATGATTCATGGATTATTATTTCATCTACGCCGTTATTTGCGCGGATGCTGTTCGCCTCAGGACCTGGCAATGTCACGTATTCTTCAAGCACCTTCTTCGCATCCTCATATGAATAGCATGTCACCACAAAGTATCCGGTTTCCGCCATATCTGCAAGGAATTCTTTCTGCTTGTCAGTATGGCGGTTGTTGCCGAATTTCATCTCTATGTACATCCCGTGATAGCATCCTTTCGGATATGGAAGGAAGAGATCTGACACCCCGGCCTTCACTCCCATCTCTTTCAACTTCCTCGCTTCAAGCTTGTTTCTGCTGCCACCGTTCGGTATGTGGTGCAGCCACTTAAGCTCCGGATGCTTTCCAGTATGCCACTGCGCCCAGTTTATGATCTGGATCTGCTCTGTGTCTTCACTCCTTTTTGCGTATTTCATATTCATCTTTTCTATACCTCCTCTTTCCGGTATCCCGTCTAATCCGCATTTTTCGTAGTATTCGCAAAACAGGCAGATATGACGGCAGTCCCTGACTTTGAACATCCACATGATCCTCTCCATTGCATCCGTAATCGGACTGCTGACTGCTGCCGCCTTCGGATTCTTTAATATTCTCTTTCTTTTACGTGCTCTTACGCCTCTTTGCGACCGTCCTCTCATCATGTTCCTGTGACCTCCTTTTCCTCATACGGGCGTGTATGTAGAACATCCCGTTGAAATCATTGAAATACACTGCCGCGTTGGTGAAATCATGGTCCGGATACCACTTCTTCATCTGCTCCTCTATGCTGTTCTGGTTCCTTACCATGTCATTTACATACTTTTCTATCTTCTTGTAGTTCCCCCTGCCTTTTTCCGGCTGTTTGGAGTGGACAACACGGATATCTGGATCTATAAGGCCCCTGGAAGAGTTCCATCGCTTCTCGGACTTGATCCGGTGCTTCTCCTTGACGATATAATTGGCCAGGCCGGATAAGCCGTTCTCATCTTTCTGCAATCTCCTTACCTCGTTCCGGCTTCCCTGTTTCCAGCATTTTTCCACCAGGTCCATATCCATGTCTCCGTCCATGACTATGTGATAGTGCCAGCGGATAGCAGCTTCAGGGCTGTACTCGATCACGTATACATACCTGGCATTCTTGAGACCTAATTTGCGTCTCTGGTAATTGATCCTCCTGAAATACTTCTGTATGATCTTAATCGCCGCGTCTATATCCCCGTCCGGGGGAAGATGCGCATCATCGAAGGTCAGCGTGATCCAAATGTCCCTGTCGGAAAAGTTGCGATTGATGAGGCGCTCCAAATACTTCCGTGCATTCTTATCGTTCAGGTTCTTCTGCGCCCTGGTATTGTCTTTCTTGATCTCCCTTCCTTCCGGGGGCACGTCTTCCATGCTCCGGAACTGGGGATAGATCTCTACTTCGAACTGCTCCCCTGCCCGGATCTCTTTCAGGGCGTACACAGATTTTGCTCCCCGATGAAGCATCTGCTCTACAAACCATTCATCCAGATCGGATAATGCCTGGTCATATGCCTTCTCATAGTCGTAGGGGACGAAGCGCCTGCCCTGCTTCCGGTTCTTCCTTTTCCGGTCCTTCCCCTTTCCCCTTCTCTTTATGGACCTTCCTGTACGGCCTGTCCTCTTCTGACTGCTGCCCTCCCTCTGACAGCCTCCCCTCTCCTTCCTTCCATTCCCTTTCTGTTCTGTGTCTATTGTCTGTACTTTCTTCATCTGACACCGCTCCTCCTTATTCCTGCATCCGATGTTTTCGTAGACTTGTTACTATCCATTACAAGACCGGAAAGCCTCCGAAAACCCTCTATTTTAGCGGTCTTTGGGGTAAAATACCGCTTGCAGTTTTGTGTCAGATTTGATACAATATATTTGTTTAGAGTACTGACACATTTTTTTGAAACGGACAATCGCGCCAACGGTTGCCCGTTTCTTTTTATTTTCTCTATTTCTTCTCCTCCGGCACATATAACTCGTGTGTACCATCAAGGATCTGCTTCTCCTCTTCGGTATAGGTCCAGCCGTATCTTTCCAGAACGGCGTAGGCCCTTTTAATTTTCCTGCATCTCTCCGTGTTATAATGAAGCTGCCAGTCATAAACATCATCCACCGCTGTTTTCAGCTCATTACCCAAGACAATCATCATCTGGGAAATCACACTTAGCCCCTCGACTTTCCTGCCGGCCTCTTCCCTTTCTTCCCGTGTGCATTCATAACTCTCTTTTCCTGTGAAAAATTTTTGCAGGATTGACGCTCTCAGATATGTCCCTGTCTCTACCAGAACGTGCCACATCTCCTCCTGGATCTCCGCTGTTTCTTTTACAGGCGGGATTTTTCCGGAAATTACACAGCTTATAAATTCCTGCTTCCGGGCATCCATCGCTTTCATGACGGCCTTGATCTGCTTCTTTCCTCTTTCAATTTCTTTGCGCGCTATATCCTGCGGTGTTTCCTGCCTTTTTGGTGCTTTCTTGATTACTTTGATACTGCTGTAATGGCGGAGGTAATACATTGTATCCTTTTCTTTCTTCGGAAGCCTCAGTCTCTTTGGAGGATCATTATCGAGAGAGTACTCCTTTACGGACTCCCATTTTGATGTGTATATCTCGTCTCCGGCCTTCTCAGGTGCTTTTTTAACCCCGGCATCCTCCAGCATCTGAATGATTGTGCAGGCTCTCTTTTTTCTTGCAGCTTCACTTGCTTCATTTCGTGCTCTCCAAATGATATCCCTGGAATCCCTTGCCTCTCTCAGTATTTTATTTCTGACAGCAATATCCTCTACCTTTTCCAGTTCATACAGGTCTTTGAGTGACAGCTGGAAACTGTCGTCAGCTTCTTTTTCCTTCAGGATCTTCTGGTCCAGCCTGGCAATGTTCAGACGCCGGCGCACTGTTGTCTTGCTGAAACCGGATTTTTCCGCTATCTGCTCTTCCGTTTCTCCAAGGTCAAGCATCATCTGGAAACCGTTTGCCTGCTCCCAGATTGTCAGATCTGCCCTCTGCATATTTTCTGCCAGCATGGTTGATACCTGGTCCTTTTTATCCATTCCCTCCACGATCCGGCAGGGAAGTTCTGTAATGCCTGCCATCTTCGATGCCGCAAACCTTCGGTGTCCAATAATCAGTGTATAGCCGTCCGGTGTCCACCTTTTATTCATCAGCATCCGCAGTTCCTCGCTAGGATTCTTCTTATACTCCCCGCATGTCTCTCTCCATTCTTCATCCGTAAGCCAGTGTCCGGGTATCACAGTCAGATTCTGCATGATCCCGTTTTTCTTGATCGAACTCATCAGTTCAGACAGGTCCCCAAGATCCTTCCTTGGGTTGTCTGGGTGCTGATAGATCTGCTGTGTACTAATATTTATAATCACATCATTGTTTCCTTTGTCCATGTCCCTTCTCTCCCTTGAAAATAATAATTACCCGGTGCACCGCATCGCACTTGGAAAGCAGTCGGCCAGATCGACCTGCACGCCTGGTATATCCTCCCACTCCACACCGATATAATCCAACACTCTTCCCCATCCGTACTTTTCTCCTGTTACCGGATCCGTACAGCATCTGTACATATAAAACTCCCATTCTTTCGGGTTACGCTCCCTGAGCTTGTCAAACCTGTGGGGCCTCTCTTCCTGATGGATCCCAAACCCGCACATACTGCATCCAGTACGTTTTGCACCGGTTGTCTCAAGATTCCCGTCTCTGTCCTTTTCAATCCTCCCATAAATCTCAGGTATAATGCTCTTAACCGGCACATACGGCACCACATTCCCGTTCTTGTCCCTGCTGTAAGGCTGTTCATAATACAAACGCTCAAATATATCCTTGTGATCGTGATACCACTTGTCCATCTCCTGTGCCAGGGCAAGGATATCGTTTCTCAGATACGGTGCAAAGGGCGCCGACCTCATTACTGTCTTCCCGTAATAGTTGCATCCGTGGTCCGTAAGCGCTTCTTCCCTCTGTCCGCCCTCAGATGCCATCATCCCAAGGAATGGAAAACTGCCATGTTCCCTCGCCCAGTCATCACATGGCTTTTCTTTTAACCAATAACAACATTCATTTGATACTTTAAAATCGGGCCTTTGATAATGGACACCTTCATTCTGATTTTCATATCCTCCGAACAGTTTCAGCCACTTCTGCGGAAGCTTCATCCGGCTGTTCTTCGCATAATGTCCCAGTTCCCCGCACTCACCCGTGATGATTGCATGTCTCACAGTCTTATTCTTTTCACTTGGATTCTGTAAAAGCGCAATCTTTCCGGCAATACGTTTGCTGATCACAGGGAATCCCATCTCATTGATCACCTGCACTTTAGACTTGTAGGACTTAAGAACCGTTACGCCTAATGCCCTATGTACTTTCTGGATACTCCTGTCTTCCAGTCCCGATACCGATATTGCCGGCACATCAATCCCTATGGATTTCAGGAATACATGTAATGTGATACTGTCCAGTCCGCCAACAGAGACATGGGCCTCTTTATCCCTGTCATACATCTGCTCTATAAATTCATTCGCGCGAAGCTCTGAACGTTTCTTCTTAACCTCATACGGCAGTCCCTGCATGGCAGCCATACGGGCGCGGGCTTCGCTTTTTTTCTTTTTCCATTCTTCCAGACCTCGATCCGGTGCTGGTATCTCTTCTTCCTCTTCGGTTAAAAAGTCTAGTATTTCCTGCATCTTTCTAAAGAAGCCTGTGCGCACATTGCCCCGGCCGGAGGCTTGTCTCCTTTCTATGTCTGCTTTATGCTTACTCTATGTCTGTCGGTTACTCCACTATTTTGTATGTAAATCCTATCAACACATACTTTATTATCTTAAGTACAGCCGTCACCGGGGAATCTCCCTCTTTTGTCAATCTCGTATAAATAAACTTTACGATACATGCCATATCTGCCAGTGCTTCTGCCTCATCTGTTGTCGCACGTATCTCTCCCCTGTATGCTGTAATCACTTCTTATATCTCCTTCTTTCTAAATTATTGATCCCTATGTCAGCTTGTCCTTCTGGTAACCGCCTCAAGCGGTTTCCTCATCTGGATTACTAACCATCTTGTATTCATATGATTTCCCTGTCTGATCTTCCAATAACATAATCAGTAGATCCATCACATATTCGGCTTTGTCTTTTGTGGTTTGTGCGTTTACTTCTTTAGCCATAAAACCACCTCCCCTAAAATCTATGTATCACTGGTTGTACTTGTTTCCTCACTTTAGATCCTATTGCCATTTCTTTCAAAAAGGACTTTGTGGACTGACAGATCTCGGTTCTGACTTTATTTATTCCTGTGTTTCATAGTATCTACACTATGCTTAGCTACATCTACGAAGTCTTTTGTTGATTGAATCATATCTTTGTAACAGTTCAGACACCCTTAAATAAAAACATGGTTAATACACCAGTCATTGAATGACTGGTGTGCCGCTGATAAGGGCTTTAATACTTTCAAAAATATTTTTCTTTTTCCGCTTTACGGTTTCCACAAAGCTGATGATGTCACAATACATCTGTCGCCCATCCCCGTTACGGAATCCACCTGCCATCTTTTCCCGGTTTTTACAGATCCTCAGGTCTTTCTCTGACATATTGTTACTAAAGGGAATCTTGAAATCATGGAGAAATAGCAGATGGTTTGTCTTGTATTTCTCCAATCGATTCAGCAGCGCGTTTTCCTCCTTCTTTGCTTTCCGACCTCTCGTTTTCTGATTCGCTTCCCTTCCCTCATCAATAAGTTCTTCATACCGGCTTTCATACCGCGCCAACTCTTCAGCTGTAAAGGCTGTATCCCCGCTCCGGATTCTCTCTTTCCGGGCATGATCCATCCCCTTTAGAAACTGCTCCATGTGATGACTCCATGGATGGCCGGTCTCTTCTGTATTCTTTTGAAGATATCGCCCCAGATGCACATCACATTCTCCGTGGCGGGTTCCGAAATGATACATACTCGTTTCATGATCATGAATGAGTGTTCCCGTATATTCCTTTAATACCCGCAGCTTTCCTAATGACTCCAGATCCTTTTTTTCACAACCGTAATAAAGCACACAGTCATTTGTGCTCAAATTTCTAATATAGGTCTGCTTCCCGTTTGTCGTTATGGTCGTTGCATCTGTACATACGACTTCTGAGTTTAACAAGGTTTCTTCGAGGATTGGACGCAGTTGTGCACAGCTCTCCGAAAAGCGTCGGCAAAACCCATAGATACTACCAGTCGAAATGCCAAGTGTATCTTGGGACAGGGAGTTGATAAAGAGACAGATCCTGTCATTAGATACGACTCCTTCGCTGTATAAAAATGCTGCGATTGCTTTGATATTTTCACCATAAGACACTTCTGCCCGGTATTCTTTTGGAATCTCAAATTTTCCTTTTTCATCCACATAAATCCGGATTTCTGTGGCAACTGTCTTCACTTCCAAGTCAAGACGATATCTTGTGATATAACTATTGCCTGGGGTTCCGATTTCTTCCAACCGGTGTTCCATGCGCCCTTCCCGAATCTTTTTCTCCACCGCTGCTTTGGAAATATGCGTTCCTTTATGGCCGGGCTGGGCTCCTGCCTTCTTTTTTGTCGGTTTCCTGCTATTATAGGTATTAGGGGCTTTGCCAGGCGGGTCTGAGGAAGGCGGCTGGCTGGAATTTGCACTATTATTGTTCAGGATTCTCTTCATGCGTTCGTTATCGTCCCTAAGAAGCTGGTTCTCTTTACGTAGGAAGTTATTTTCTTCACGAAGCGCAGTGTTCTCAGCTTTAACCGTGTCTACTTCTGTTTTCAGGCGAAAGTTTTCTTTGCGGAGGCTTTTTACTTCTGCATTCAGATCTGCGATTTCTTTGCGGTCATTTTTATGTTCCGCTTCCATAACATCTAAGCGAGCCATAACATCCATAAGCTGATTATAAACGCTTTTCTCATAGTTACCGCCCATTCGAAAACCTCCTTCCTAAAACTTTGATAAGAAGATTATATCAAAGTTTTGAGAAAAATGCGAATTACGCAAGCAAAGGGATTCGTCATTTTGACCGTGGAAACGAACCGCTGAATTTTGAGAAATAAGGGCTGCAATGTGGAAAACAAGTTTTTGTATTTAAGAAATCTGAACGATAATACATAAAAAAAGCTGTAGATAGATGTTTCCTCTACAGCGAAAAAAATCTGTAACATATTTTTTGAGTTATCCACATTTAGGAATTAAAGTTCACTGGAAAAATTCATCACTTTTAAGGAAAATAACTAAAGGGTTATCTGAACTGTTACAAAAACATCGCTTTTAAAAGCCATTTTGGAGTTTGTATATTTTCCGCCCTTTGGACGAAGCAATGGTTATCTATGCCTTTATGAAACACCGCCTTTGTCAGCCGTCTTTTTTTGTGCCTGGCGGTTTACATGATTCCTTGAAAATCCCCGGGATAAATTTCCATTAAATCTGCTTGACTTTATTGTGGTAAATTGCTAATATAGTAGAGTACTGCATAATGGATGTGGTTACAAATAAGATCATGAGGTGGAAGATAATGAAAAAGTGGATAGTATTTATGCTGACAATGGTTATGGTATGCTCCCTGACCGCGTGCGGGGGAGCAGATAAAGGAAATGGTTCAGGCTCCGACGGCAAGTCTGATGCAGGCTCGGCGGAAGGCTCCGATTCAGGTGCATCGGATGTAAGCGACATGGAGTATGTGAAGGAAAAGGGCACTCTGGTAGTGGGGATCACAGATTTTGAGCCTATGGACTACAGAGGCGACGGTGACGAATGGATCGGATTTGATGCCGATATGGCAAAAGCGTTTGCAGAAGAGCTTGGAGTTGAGGTTGAATTCGTGGAGATCGACTGGGACAATAAGATTATGGAGCTTGACGGCAAGACGATCGACTGCGTGTGGAACGGCATGACGCTTACGGACGAAGTGACCAGCTCGATGGAATGTTCGAACGCATACTGCAACAACGCGCAGGTGGTAATTGTTCCTTCTGATTCGGCGGACAAGTATCAGGATAAGGACAGCCTGTCTGATCTTGCATTTGCAGTAGAAGCAGGAAGTGCAGGAGAAAAGGCTGTGGACGGGCTTGGACTGGAGTTTACATCTGTGAAGACGCAGGCGGACGCCCTGATGGAGGTTGCGGCAGGCACATCCGATGCGGCAGTGATCGACTCGCTGATGGCGGCGGCCATGGTAGGTGAGGGGACCGGATATGCCGATCTTACATATACCTGCGGGCTGAATGACGAGGAATACGGCGTAGGCTTCCGCAAAGGTTCTGACCTTGCAGAGGCGCTGAATGACTTCTTTGCATCTAGCTATGGAGACGGAAGCATGGAAGCTTGTGCTAAGAAGTATGGTGTTCAGGCGGCTGTCATTGAGCAGTAGATAGAAGGAGAAGGCAGGATACAGATATGGGACAGATCATGGAACAGATGCCGATAGTTGTGGAGGCGCTGAATGTCGGTTTCCTACAGACGTTAAAACTTTTTTTTATCACATTGATTGGAGCATTTCCGCTGGGACTGATCATAGCGTTCGGCTCAATGTCACGGTTTTTACCCCTTAGTTTGTTCAGCAAATTTCTTGTCTGGATCATACGTGGGACGCCTCTGATGATCCAGCTTCTGATCATCTATTATTT
>OFGB01000430.1_pt1 | contig 30820 bp, 21 predicted proteins | sample 1521491 | NCBI WGS metagenome assembly OFGB01 (sample SAMEA3504095, study PRJEB24116) | mouse gut metagenome | biome: mouse gut; feature: mouse-associated habitat; material: faeces | place: Denmark | collected 2011
AAGTTGAACAACGGCTGGACAAAGTTGAACAACGGCTGGACAAAGTTGAACAACGATTAGACAATGTAGAAGAACAGCTGGACAAGTTAGACGGTCGGATGAACAAAGTCGAAGAACAGCTGGACAAAGTAGACGGACGGCTAGACAAAGCAGACGGACGGCTAGACAAAGCAGACGGACGGCTGGACAGGTTAGAAAAACAAATCAAGCGTACAGAGCGAACCTTAAAATTCGAAATTGTAGAAAGCGAAAACCTTATTTTAGAAGAAGTTTCACGCGTTCATAGAATATTGAATGAACATGAAAAAAACAACAACTTGCATAATATAGCATAGTTACAGCCACATCTTATAACATAAACCAGAGTGTAAAGCGTATTGAGTTGTCAATGGCTTTACACTTTTTAAAAGTTCCTTGATCGTACCATACGATTCTGTTATGCTATTTGTTGTTACCGACAAACCTACAACATCAGGAGGAAAAACATGAAAGATTTTATCCTGGATATCCACACACATTCCATTGCAGGAGGACACGCCTACGGGACAATCCGGGAAATGGCGCAGGCGGCTGCCGAACGAGGGCTTTATGCACTTGGCGTCAGCGAACACGCGCCCGGCATCCCAGGAGCAGCACATCCCATCCATTTTACCAACCTTGCTGTTATTCCACGCACGCTATACGGCGTACACATCCTCCACGGCAGCGAAATTAACATCCTAAACGACGGCACGCTTTCCTTGGAACAACGGTACATTGACTTTCTGGATTATGCCATCATCGGCCTGCACGGAATCTGTTACCGGAATGAAGGATCTGCAAAAAACACCCAAAACGTCCTATCCTGCATGAAACATGAAAAAGTATACTTTGTATCCCATCCGGATGACGGAAATATACCGCTCGACTATAAAGCCCTCGTACAGGGCGCAAAGGAATACCATGTCGCGCTTGAGGTCAACAACAGTTCCCTCGTAAAAAAAGCAAAACGGCCAAACTGCGTTGAAAATTACCGTACAATGCTTCCTCTTTGTATGGAATACGGCGTACCTGTTATCGTCAGTTCCGATGCGCACGATCCGTCCTGGGTCGGAGAGTTTTCACTGGCAAAAGAATTGCTTCAGGATATCCGTTTTGATGAAAACCTGATCCTAAATATGGAGCCCCAAAAATTTGCGGATTTTATAGGATATTCCGGATTTTAAACCCGCCAAAAGAACGGCCCGAAAAATACGGCCCAAACCTGTCATTTCGGTTTTAAGCCGTATTTTTTCGCTACGGCATTTTAAAATTGTCTCTGTGGATTTCTTTTTTTTCTTCCATAGCAGATATGCTTTTTTCCTTTCGTTGTTTTTCCCTTTTTTCTCTCATACACTGTTCGTCTAATTCATAAATTTCTTCTCCATTAATCACCAAACGGCCCATTTCATACACCTCTTTTTTTGTAACACACTTACTAATATATGAAATATTCACAATTTTGATAATTTTATTTGATTTTTTATTTAAAATGGGTTATAATACAGACAAGTCATATAATTATAATTGATTTTTACAAAAGAAAATCCAACAGACAGGAAGGTATAGTACCATGATACGTATTTCATTTACATCTGTTCAGATGTCGTTTTTATTTGCAAATTTTATCATCATTCTCTTATATCTCGTATTTCGGAATCAAAAGCTGATGGTAAAATTAGGAATCCCCATTTTAAGCATAGGGCTTGGCATAACGGTTCTGAGGATGTTCCTTCCATTTGAATTCGTATTCCTGTCTCACAATGTTTATTTACCAAAAATCCCGTCTTACCTGTTGGATTATTTTCTTGGGTACCACCATTTTGGGAATTGTTTTTCGCTGTGGACATTCGCAGTTATCATATGGATAAGCGGAACTCTGTACCTGGCAGCCCGTTATATTATAAATGAATGTATTTTTGCATCAAATCTGAAAAAGAACTGCCATAAACTTCCGGAACACGCCAAGGCTTTCCTGATATTCCAAAAAATCCAGGAAGAATTTCCCAAAACAAGAAATATCTCACTGTATACTTTGCCGCAGGTATGTACTCCGATGATATACGGTTTGTTCCGTCCATATATATTATTACCGGAAAAACTGGATTTGGATGAGGAACAGCTTTACTTTGTCCTGCGTCATGAAGCGTCACACTATCTGCACCATGATTTATTTTTAAAGCTGTTCATTAATATCCTTTCAATCGTTTACTGGTGGAATCCATGTACCCGACTACTTTCAGAACAAACTAACTCTATTATTGAAATGCGCGTAGATAGATCGGTTGCCAAAGTTCCATCCCAAAAGGTCAAATATCTTGAATGCCTGCTGGCCGTTGCAGAAAAAATAATGGTTTCCAATTCATCAATAAACTCCTGTAATGTTATTTCACTTTGCAGCAAGTCGCCTTCGATATTGACACAGCGTTTTAGTATGCTGATGGATGATTCCAAAGATATATTTTATAAAATTAAAATGACATTATTTATGTGCATAGGAATTTTCTTGTTTGTTCTGTCATTTTGGTTTATTTTCGAGCCTGATTGTATTTATACAGATAATAATAACATTGGAATTACTCCAACTGTGGAGAACTCTTATTTTATTGAAAGAACAGACGGGAAGTATGATTTTTATTTTTATGAAGAATATTGCGAAACGGTAGATTCACTGGAATATTACGATACTAATATTCCCATCTACCAAAGGGAGGTAATTCTATGATGAAAAAAAACCAAAAACTGAAAAAATGCGCTATGCTGTTATTGATGTTTTGTATGATCAGCATACCGGTTTCTGCAACCGTTCCGGCTGTCGCCGCATCAACATCCACAGTCCAACCAAAGTCGGACACCATTGGATGGAAGTACAAGGAGATAGACGGCAAACTGTACAAACGCCTTTATAATTTTACAACAAGTAAATGGATCGGCGACTGGATCCTTGTAAAATAGTATCATCTAAAAAAGCTTACAATTAGAAACAAACACTATTCGAAATAAAAATCATACGTCTTACATTTGTTCATATAATCAACCAAAGAATAAAAAGAAATTTTAAATACATAGGATAAAACAAACGGCTGTATCTGAACCCCAGATACAGCTGTTTGTTCTTTGCAGGCAGCCCGCCCGACTTTCCGTTTTATTTTTTTAAAATCACCTCGCCCAGTGTCTGGTACAGCTTTTCCACATCTACCGGCTTGGACAAATGCCCATTCATACCGCATTCTACCGATTTTTTCAAATCGTCGTCAAACGCGTTCGCTGACATTGCCACAATCGGAATCGTATGGCAGTCTTCACGCTCCATTCCACGGATTGCCCGCGTCGCGTCAAGCCCGTCCATCACCGGCATCATAATATCCATCAAAATCACATCATACGTCCCCGGCGCCGCGTCTTTTATCCGTTCTACCGCTTCGGCTCCGTTATACACACAGTCCACTTCAAAATTACGCTCTTCCAGCAGGCACTGCGCAATCTCTGCATTCAGTTCATTATCTTCTACCACAAGTACGCGGCGGCCTTCAAAGGAAACCTCTTCCTGTAAAACTTCCGCTTTTGCATCTTCCCCCAGGTTAATTGGAATCAAAAACCGGAACGTGCTGCCTTCCCCCGGCCGGCTTTCAATTTGGATATTGCTTCCCATCAACTGTACCAGACGGTTGCTGATCGAAAGGCCAAGACCCGTTCCCTGCTGTTTGGAAGGATTCGCAGAAGCCTGCTCAAACGAACGAAATACCCTTTCCTGATCCTCTTTCGCAATCCCAATCCCCGTATCGGATACCGCAAAAGAAACCTGCGCCTGTTCCCCGGCAATTTCCAGTTCCTGCACCGAAAGGATCACTTTCCCCCTGGCCGGCGTAAATTTCACCGCATTTCCAAGCAGATTGATAAGCACCTGGCTAATCCGCATTTGGTCGGCCGAAAACCAGCTGTGTTCCATCCGGACGTCTTTTACAAAAGAAATCTGTTTTGCCGCTGCCTGCGGCGTAATCAGTTCTCCTATGGTGCCGAGCATATCATTTATATTGAAGTTGCATGGTTCCAGCTTCATTTTGCCGCTTTCTATCTTAGACATATCCAAAATGTCGTTAATCAGCCCCAGCAGATAATTCGAAGAAGACTGTATCTTCTGCAGGCAGTCCATAATGCGTTCCTGGCTCTGATCCTGCTGTAAGGCAATCGCCGCCATGCCGATAATGCCGTTCATCGGCGTACGGATTTCATGGCTCATGCGGGATAAAAATTCGGATTTTGCCTTGCTTGCAATATCGTACTGCTGCTGGTTTAGCTGGCTTTCTACTACCCTGCCAAGTTCCGCAAAATCCTGGTGATTTTCCGCGTCCTCCAAAAATTCCGGCAAAATACCCAGGATACAGATATTTCCCATATAGTTTCCACTGTCGTACATTGGCAGCACAACGCCGGATTCTCCTTCTTCTATACAGAGGAAACGCCGGATTACATCCTTCCTGCTGTCCTCCTCCGTGACAAAACGCACTTCCTCCCGGCCAAGCCACCGGTAAAACGATTCTTTTTCTTCTTCTTTATATTTCCTGACAGTTTCCGGGGTCTCATTCCCGTCCCTGTGCCACTGGCAGCTTAAATAGTTGGAATTAAAATCTGGCCGAAGCAGGGAAACCAGCACGCCTTTCGCCTGATAAAACCTGCCAATCTTGCGGATCATAAGCATCATCTGGGCGGAAAAACCGCCCCCTTTGCCAAACAGGTTCAACGCGACGGATACCAGACCAATCTCTTCTCCGTATCCTGCCGAATGGACGTCGCGCCCCTGCAGCGCAGGCAGCGCCATCCGCTTATCCGCCGGGATATCCCGGTAAAAAAGATTGGTTCCTTTGTCGTCGGAAACCGCGATCCCACGCGCCAGCTTTGCCATGCGGATCAGTTCTTCCTCATCCTGTTTGGCTCCCGCGCAGACAAGTCCCGCATATGTATCCACATAAAAAAGATCCGATCCGAAACATGCCGCTACTTTTGCAGAAAACTCCTTTACCAGGCTCCCCGCCTCTTCCTTTGTATAACCGCAAAGCCACAGGACAAATTCATCATTATTCAAACGCAGCGCTACCGGCTTTCGTCCCGTTTCTTTACAGGCTTTCTCACAGCTTTCCTTTACCAGGCCTCCGATCTCTTCCAAAATCATATCGGAAAATACAATGCCGCATTTGGCTCCGCACTCTTTAATCCCGCCCAAAAACAGGTTTACCATAACGCCTTCCGGCAGAGCGCTGCGGCTCTCTTTTATATGCTTCATCCCGGCATGAAAAATATACAGCCCTGTCACGCTGTCCGTTTCATTTTCTCTTAGCTGCCGGGCTTCTCTTTCCTTCTGCTCCTGGATATCCCGAATACTTCCCACAAACTTCCGTTTCCTGCCGTCCGTATCATAAACCGCATTCCCGGTAAGCGCCACCCATTTAAAATCACTGTCTTTTGGCCATTTCAAACGGAACTCCACAAATAACTTGTCAGCCTGGCTCTGCATAGCGGCCATGGCCTCCTCGCGATCCGCTTCGTAAATACAGTCCGGATTGATAAAGCCGTTCCAGCATGCTTCGCACTGCCACTCCCCGCTCATCGTTTTATGGTTTACCAGATCGAGCACACGGCTTTCCAAGTCAAAAGCAAAAAAGATATCTTTGGAAGATTCCAGGGCTATCCGGTACCGCTCTTTTTCTTCGAGCAGAATATTTTCCACGTCTTTCTGGCTGTTTGTCAAATCTCTTACCACGTCATATAACGCGTCTATCTCATAAATATTGGAAGGCTTATAATCCAAAATCCCCGCGCTTCCCCTGCTGATACACTGCATCAACCGGCCGACCGGCTTTGTTAAGTAACGGACCAGAAAATATATGCCAAGTACGCCAAACGCAAGCCCGCAAAGTATCGCCACCACCATCCACAAATAAAGGCGGCGGCTCATACCAAACAAATCTTCTTCCGTATCAAGCCCCAAAAGCGCCCACTCCGTATAATCATAGGGTACGTTATTGCTGTAGAGTTTTAACGGGCAGACGACGGCATAAATTCCCTGCCCGCTCTGTTTTACGGAACGGACTTTAGAAAGGCTTTTGTATGCTGTCTCCTGCAAAAAAAACGTATCTCCGGAAGACTGTAACGTATTCGAAAGAATCCCCTCGCCAAGCAGCGGCCTGTAGCCGCCGTCCGTGTCTTTTACGGCCAGCAAATACCCCGACTGCCTGGCGTCGTTTAATTCCTCCGCGGGCAGGTATCCGCGCAGGATTTTGGCGGAAACCTCAACGCCCATCACCCCGTAAACGCTTCCTTCATACCGAAGCGGCAGGGAATACGTAATCATTTCATAAGAACCTGCCGCCCCTTTTTCCAGGGAAAACGGCAGCGACCAATAACCTAAGTCTTTTGTTTCTGCATCGGCATATTCCCTTCCCGCCCTCCATGGCTCGTAAAAAGAATATTCGGTTTGATCCTTCCCCTGCCCCGCCATATGAAATTTCGTGGTCCAATTGGTGTCAAGCGGTATATTCCACTCCCTTGACAGGCTCTTGCTTCCCCGTTCCAACAACAAATCTGAAAAATTATCAGGATTTGTGGCAGGATCGGAATCACGCACAAAAAAACCTTCCTGTTCGCATGCCGCCTCCCACTCCTTGCCCGTAAACAGGAAGAACAGGCCCGTTGCAGAACTGTTTTGGAGCGCTTCCATGCATTCCGGAAAAATCTGTTCCAGAAACCTGTTTTTCTGTTCACCCGAAGCTAAAAATCCATCCAAATCCATGTTTTCCCTGTCTAAAAAGCGCTGCAGGGACTTTGTCACAGCCGCTTCCTGTTCGTAAACAGACGCCCATCGCTGGTTCATATCATTTTGCAGGATGACTTTTCTGTTCTCCACCAACCGGCTCATCATACTGCCCGAATACTCTTCTAGCGTTACGGTAATCCGCTTTGCAACCAAAGTACCAATTGTAATCATACTCTGTATCAGCATAATGCCGATAAGCGGAATCAGAAACATCCTGAATATGGTTGTTTTTTTCCTTCTCTGACGTTTGCTTCCCATTTGCTATCCCTACTCGCCGACCGCTTGATTTAACGCGTCGCAAAACGACGCATACCACTGCTCAAAAGCCTCTTCTGACACAAAAGCCGCAGACGCTTCTTCCAAATCCTGCCCGCCCTTTACCGCATTTGCCACGCTTTCCCGATCCTGCGCGGCCCAATCCGCCAGGTGGTACTCAAGCACCTTCCTGGCTTGAGAGCCGTTGCGGAAACTTTTATTGGTATACAAAGAGATATGTTCCATTTCCCCAAACACGGCAGCCAGGCAGTCATATGTCTTTGGAGCCACTTCAAGCTGTTTTTCTGAAATGACCTGATCCAGCTTTTCTATGCTGCCGGCTTCCTTTAATACCGGAAGGTAACCGGACACGCAGCCAAACTGCAGGTTTTGATCCGCCTGTGTAAACCATTTCAAAAACTCCACGGCGGCATATTCGCGCTGCTCGTCTGATTTACTGACTACCATACCTGCGCCCTGCTGCACGGCAAAGCGCTCCCCGCCGTCAAATACCGGCGCTTCCATCACCAGATAATCAATGGCGTAGCTGGTATCGTCCTTTTCCACCTGATCCGGAAAATACATCGCGGAAGTAGTGGAACCTGTATAAGCCAGCAAATCTCCTGTTTTCACATCATCGGAACGAAATGAGCCGTAAGCGCCAAAATATCCTTTTACCATCGGGACATAATAATTTTCCCACAGCCGGCGCAGTTCTTCTTTGGGCACATTTAACGTCATTTCACCGTTTTCCACATGAAAGATCTCCACCCCCAACTGCTGCATTCCGATAATAAAATAATTTGCAAGCGCGTCCCTGCCGTAAAACGCCCTGCCGTCTCCCGGCACGTCCGGGGTCTGGCTGTCCGTCCATTCATAATAAGCCTTTGCCGTAGCCGCAACGCCTTCTATTGTCGCCAAATCCTCTAAGGAAGCCCCCGTATCCTCTGCAAACAGCTCCCAGTCTGTTTTATTTAACATCATAATCTCCGTAGACTTGGCCGTAGGAAAAATACGGAGCGTGCCGTCGGACGCTATACAGCCTTCTTCTATGTACGAATCCACATACTGTTCCAGTTCCTTTTCGTCCAGATATTCCGAAAGGTTTGCAAGCGCGCCGGACTGCTCGGCCTCATAGGCGGTATCCGCATAGGAAGAAAAAATATCCGGCATAGCCTGCGCGCCTACGTCCCCGTTTATGGAAGCCCTTATCGCCGTTTCCAGATCGGCAACGGAGCCCTGGCTGAATCCTTCTACGTATATTCCTTTTTCCTTGCCGACGGTATCGTTAAATTCTTTTACCAATTCATCAAAAGCCGACTGCTGGGAACCGTTATAATAGTGCCAGACAGTCAGCGATACCGGATTTTTGGGGTCTAACGGGCCGTTACTGCCGCATCCCGACAGCCCAAGCGCCAGTGCGGCGCATATGCATATGCTTTTTGTGGTTTTGCCTGAATACTTCATCTCTTTCCCCTCTCTTCTTTTTATAAGACAACTGTAACATACCGTCTATCCTATGTCAATTCTTCCATTCTTGTAAACCGTTTCCGTTCCCATTACAATGTATAGGTGAAGGGCAAACATAAGACGTCTTATAAATGGAGATTCACATGACTAAAACAGAATTAGAAGCCTGTATCCAGGCATACGGAACCGATCTTTTCTCCTTCTGCAGGCATATTACCAACAGTATGCAGGAGGCCGAGGACTTATACCAGGATACTTTTTTAACGGCAATTGAAAAAACTGCAAAGATTGACGGCAAAAATAATCCCAAAAGCTACCTTTTATCCATCGCAGTCCGGCTCTGGAAAAACAAAAAGCGCAAATTCGCCTGGAGAGCGCGGATTGCCGCAGCGCACTCTTTTTCGGAAAACCAAAACGAAACGGATCCCGATCCGCTGCATCCTTCCTTAGAAGAGCAGGTCATCCAAAAAGAAGAAGTACGCCTCGTCCGGCAGGCCGTTGCGCGCTTACCAAAACGTTTAAAGTTCCCTGTCCTTCTCTATTATATGGAGGACATGTCCACAGCCGAAATCGCCGCAATTTTAAAAATCCCGGCCGGAACCGTAAAAAGCAGGCTATATCAGGCGAGAAACGCCTTAAAAAAAGAATTGGAGGTAATTTTAGATGAAAAATTTCGATGACATCCTAAAATCGGCCCTTACTCCAAACGATAAACCAGATTTTTATCTCGATCAGAAAATTTTATCACACGCAAAGGAGGAGCGCCAAATGAAACCAGCAAAAATAAAACTTACAATTGCACTTTGCTCTGCCGCGCTTGCGCTTGGCATCGGTTCTGTCTCTATTTACGCCGCAAGGAAGCTTTTACTGCCGGAACGCGTAAAAGAACAGTTTTTCGATTTCGATACGAAATTACTGGACGCATTTTCGGGCGAAGACGCTTTGTTGCTTAACGAAACCCAGAGCGGCGGCGGCTATGACGTTACGCTTCTTGGCATTGTTTCCGGAAAAGGGTTATCGGAATCTGTGGTCACCTCAAACGGCGAAATACACGACGACCGGACCTATGCCATCGTATCCATCCGCCATTCGGACAATACGCCGATGCCCTCCGCTTCCGACGACGCTTACGGCGAAGAAAATTTCCTGGTATCCCCTCTGATAGAAGGATACAAGCCATGGCTTTACAATTCCTTTACCATGTCGGGCGCATGTTGCGCCTGGGTGGAGGACGGCGTCATGTACCAGATTGCAGAATGCGATAACGTAGAAGTCTTTGCCGACCGCAGCGTCTACCTCTGCGTTTTGGGAGAAGCGTTTTATAATAACGACGCCTATCAGTTTGACGAAGTAAGCGGCAAAATCACAAGAAACGAAAGCTATGACGGCCTAAACGCCTTGTTTGACCTGCCGTTAGACGCTTCCAAAGCAGATCCGAAAGCCGCGGCCGAATATATCAAAAGCATTGATTCGCCGGACAACGCTTTGTCTGAGGAAATATCTTCGGAAAAATCGGATTTGGAACTTGCCGCAGATGAATTTGCCGCAAAGCTGACGCCTGAAAACATAGACGAATATGCAAAACCCGAAGAAAGCACACGTAAAGTTCTCACGCCGGATGCGGAAGGCTTTATCCAATACGAATATGACCTGGAAGGACTTTCCGGAGGCAGCGGAACCTCCCTGGCAAGCAATTTGTTTCCGGACGGCAAACCGGGCATGTCAGATTCGTTCGGCTATTCCTATTCCGAAGACGGCATAAGTTCCCTGGTGATTGAAACCTTTACCTTAAACGAAGACGGCACCATAACCTACGTCGTCTATACGCCCATAGCCGAATAAGGATACCAAAAATATACAGCCCGGCGCAAGATACGCTGGGCTGTATATTTATCCGGAGACCGTCACAAAAACAGCGATTCCTGCGGGCTGTCATCCTCAAATTCAAATACATACTTTTCACAGGCATTGATCACATGGGTGTCCTGGTACCTGTCATACCGTTTCTGCCCGCGCCCATAGGACAGATGCACATGCCCGTGCACAAAAAATTTCGGGCGGTACTTTTGAATCAGCTTTAAAAATACCCGAAACCCCTGGTGCGGCAAATCCCGCCCGTCATTCAGCTGATATGCGGGGGCATGGGTGACTAAGATATCAAATCCCTGGTGCAGCATCAGTTTAAGCTTTAGCTTTGCCGCCCTCTGGCGCATCTCCCATTCCGTATACTGGTGCTCCCCTTCCGTATAACGCATGGAACCGCCCAGCCCTAAAATCCGTATACCCTCGTGCACATAAATTCTATCTTCGATGCAGATACAGCCCTCGGGCGGCATCTGTTTGTATTTTTTGTCGTGGTTTCCATGCACATAGAGAACCGGGGCTTTTGAAAAAGTAGCCAGAAAGGACAGATAGCGCGGATCCAAATCCCCGCAGGAAATGATAAGCCCTACTCCTTCCAGCTTTTTTTTGTCAAAATAATCCCATAAATACTTTGACTCTTCATCCGCAATTGCAAGTATCTTCAAGTTACATTACACATCCTTCTTCGTTACTCCCTGCTGCTTCATAACGGGCTTTGCCTGTTCTTTTAACTCTTCTTTTGCAGGTATGGCTCCTATGACGTTTTCCGCTAACCAGTCCATTGTCATTATTTCATCCGGCATAAGGCGCGCCGCCGGATCAGAAAGAACCGCGCCCGTCTGCGAATACAAAAGCCCTGAAAATGTGTAAAACTGTTCCGTGCAAATGGTCGCCTTTAACAGTTCCACCAGCCGTTTTGTCCCAGCCGGCAGATACTTTGAACAGACCACGTCAATTACGCCCGCCGACATCCCCCACCAGTAGTTGATGGCTTTCACAGAAGACGGGTTATCGTCGTACTTGAAGGTTCCATCCATAATCGTACGGATCAAAAGTTCATAAAACTTGCCCCAGTGCCACAACGGCATAGCCAGGTTCCTGGGGCCCCCTTCGTCCATATGGTATATGCCGAAAAAGCGGGACGCTTCCTCCGGGATTGCCATATCGCGACCGGAAATACAAGACGAACCGTTCCGGCGGATGGTTTCCTCCAGATCCACTTCTTTTTTGGCGGACCATTCCAGGAATACTTTGGCCCTGGGATTGATCATTTTAGCGCCCAGCGCAAATGCGTTGATGTTTGCAATCGAACCGTAAATGGGGTAATCCGCTATATACGTCAGGCGCCCGTTTTCCGCCATTGCCCCGGCGATTGCTCCCATTAAAAATTTTGCTTCATACATCCTGGCGTAATAGGTCCGGATATACCGATGCGACGTATTTAAGGAACAATTTAAAATACGCACCTGCGGATTGGCTATCGCCGCTTTTACGCTTGCCTGTACAAACGGCGGGGTTGTCGTAAAAATCATGTTGTAACCGGAAGCAATGGCATCGGCCAGAACCGCGTCGATATTCTCCTGCGTCACATTGTCATAGCAGGCGGTATGTACCTCCTCCGGAAAGGTCTGTTCCAGATGGAGCCTGCCCAGTTCGTGCGCATACGTCCAGGCGGATGTTCCGGGCGTTTTTTCATAGATAAATGCAATATTTAATTTGCGGGCATTGTGTGAAAGCAGCATGCTAAGCGGTTTTTTCTTCTGGTTGGGGTTCATCTTAAGGTCAATGTCCTCTTCCTGCTGCAAAAGCTTAAACTCCTCCCAGCTTTTTGCAATCAATGCCTTGATTTCATTTGTCGTCTTCTCCTCAATAGCATCATATCCATACAGCGTAATAAAAGCCAGAAATGCATCGCCCGGCGTAATACGCAGCTTATTGCCGCCCTTTACACGGTATTCGGCCGTAAACCGCGCATACACCGAACTGAATGTCAGAAGTTCTTCTTCGGTCCAGGCTTCTTTCGGCTCTTTTCCTACGGCTTCCTGCAGCTTTGCAAAACTTCCTTCTTTGGAAAACCAGATGTAATTAATCGGCGCAGCCTGGTAAAATTCCATAAATTCATAGTAAATCTTATTTTCTTTTTCTTCTGTGCGCATGGGTACAATCCGCGTCACATCGCCGGGAATGGATACGGCGTCAAAAAATTTCATAACGCTGACCCGCTTGTTCCCCTCTTCCACATAAAATTTATTCATATATTCATAGGCTTTTATGGGGTCGCGGATGCCTTCCTCTATATGTATTGTGCTAAGCTGCGCCCACTTCGCGGCAAATTCCGTACTTTCGCGCAGGATTGGCATAAAATTGCCTGCAAAGGAACTGCTCCGCCCGACCGTTTTGGTGCCGACAATCTGATCTGCCGGAATCTGCACTAAGCCGAGCGGGACTTCCGAATAAGAGCCTTTTTTTGGCAGTATGTCGTCTAACACCTGCAGGGTCGGCTTTAATCCCTTAAGCATCCGTGACTGGTAATCTTTTTTGCCTGATTTAAATGCCTTGCCGTATTCTTCCTTTCCCATAAAATCCTCCTGTCTTAACGTGCGTTTTGCTTTTTCTATTATAGGAGATTTTACCGGAAATGCAAGCCTTATTTCACGCGTATTTTCTTTTTCGCGCTTATCGTAGAATATACCTTTTTTCCGTCAAAATACTTGTAAGCCCTGATTTTAACGACATACGTCTTTCCACTTTGCAGCTTCTTTATCGTTTTTACGCCGAATTGCCCTTCTTTTGCCTTCACGGATTTTTCATCGCTTGGATTCGATTTTACAGCGTAGCGGATGACATAGCCGTCCGCGCCTTTTATATTTTTCCAGGTCACTTTTATCTGGCCGCTCTTTGTGCTCACAACCCTCTTTAACGCCGCTTTCTTCGCCTTAAAATCCTTCTTAGCGTAGAGTTTTGCCAGCTTTTGCTGCAAACCGTCTGCGTGCCGCAATGTTTCGTCCGCTTCCTTCTGTGCTGCCTTTAACAATTCCTCCGCTTCCAGGCGTGCTTTTCTGAGCGCTTCTTCCGCGGCTAACTGCGCTTCCTTCGCCGCTTTTTCCGACGCCTTTGCAGCTTCTTCGCTTGCTTTCGCTGCTTTTGCCGACGCGTCCGCGAGATTTGCCTGGGCTTGCGCCGCTTCCTTTTCCGCTTTTGCAGCCTGCTGGTATGAAGAAGCTTTATCCCTTGCGTCTTGTGCAGCCGTTTTGGCCGTATTGGCTTCTTCCCTTGCAGCCTCGGCCTGCCGCTTTGCCTCCTGCGCGTCTACAGACGCATCCACTGCAGCTTTCTTCGCGTCTTCCGCCGCATTTTTGGCGTTTACTGCGGCCGTTTTGGCCTTATCTGCTTCCCCCCATGCTTTTTGGGCTTCTGCTTCTGCCGTTTTGGCGTTTTCTTCCGCCGTAACGGCATTTCTTTTGGCTGTTTCCGCTGCTTCCTGTGCTCTTTGCGCGTCAATTTTTGCCTGTTCTATGAACGTTTTGTCACCTGCCGCGCTCTGTGCCGCATCTACTGCCGCTTTCTTTGCATCCTCGGCTTTTTGGGCCGCGTCAAGCGCCTGCCCCTTTGCGCCTTCAGCGTCTTTTTGGGCCTGCTTCGCTTTTATTTCAGCGTCTTCAGCCGCTTTTTGCGCGTCTTCGGCTGATTTTTGCGCTTCCTCAGCCGCTTTCTGCGCTTCCTTCGCTGCCGCTACGGCTTCTGCTAATGACGCTTCCCGCAGCAGTTCAGGGCCTTCGCTTCCTTCGCGCCATTCCGTATAGCCGTCTTTTAAACCGTCGTTTAACAGTTCCAGCAGCGTACCGTCCGTAAACGCGCTCTTTTCTAAGCCTGTAACAGCGCTGTTTGTTTCGTCGTTCCCAATCGCCGTCTGCGCGGCGTCATAAAATACGTTCGTATAAGTAACTGCATACGGATAGGATCCGTTTACCTGGATATTGCCTTCATGATATCCGGCCACCGCCCCGCCAAAACGCGTTACGTCTAATTCCACCAGGCTGTAGCAGTTTTCAATTACGGTTTCTCTTGCGGGATTTAAACTCCTGTTTGCCGCACCCACAAGCCCGCCGCCGGTTTCTTTGCTTGCCCGGACGCTTCCGGACGCATAACAGTTATACATCTCGGAGTTGTTGTACATGCCCGCTAAGACGCCGCAGTCCCATTCTCCCGAAACCGCCGCCTTCGCAAAGCAGTTTTGCATTTTAGCGTACATTGTCCTTCCGGCAATTGCGGCCACTCTGGATTTACCTTCTACCGTTGCGTCTAAAATACCTAAGTTTTTCACGGTACCGCCTTCTAAAAGGCCGATTAACCCGACGTTTTCTCCTTCCGGCTGGCGGATGGAAAGATTGGAAACCACATGGCCTCCGCCGTCTAAAACGCCTTTAAATACGCTTGCCGGAATATAATGCTTCCCCGCCATATCCAGATCTTTTTCAATCTTAAAATACGCTTCCGTCTTATTGCCGGCATTGATTTCATTTGAAAAGCACATCAGCTCCTCCGCATTCCGGATACGGTATGGGGATTCCTCGGTTCCTTCTCCTTTTAATATGACTTCTGAGCCGTCTCCGAATATCTGGTTGTACTTGTTCCCAATCACTAAATTATCCAGATAACCCAAAATCCCTTCAAACATGCGCCCCGTACCAAGATACGAAGTCGCCGAATGGCTTGCGACGCTCGCCGGGTGCGTAATCATGGACGGATTGTATAACGCGCCGTTTATTTTTAATATGGTTGTCGCGCTTGCGCCGTGCGTATATACGCTGGAAAGGACTACTTCGGCCCATTCATTTTCCGGAATGGAAGCGTTAAAGGTAAAACCGTATTTCCCAATTGTAAAGCCTACGCCCTTTCCTTCATAGTCCAGATAGAACTTACAGTTATCGTCCGAAAAGAGCACTGCGCCGTCTTCCTGCGCGCCGTCTAAGTACAGGTCAAATTTTACCGTGTACGGATAGCCCACGCTGTCAAACGGAAGGGAAATGCTGCTGTCTTTTGCAAGCTTTAAGGCATTCCCGCCCTGATAACCTTCTTCTGGCAGTTCGATTACGGCGTTTGTAACCTGCGCGTCATAACCGTTGCTTTTATCCGCCGCCTTACCGTTTGTAAGCGCTTCAAAATCATACTCTGCAATGACGCTGGATTTGGACGCCACGCGTTTTCTGGGATTTGCGTCTGGCCCGTAATCGCCGACTGCTTCAAACGCTTCTTTAAATTCTTTTCCGCTTTCAAAACGGTCTTTATCCCCATACCAGCACTTTTCTGAAATAACGCCTACATAAGAGAGCATTAAATCCATAATATCGCTGTCAGAAGCCCAGGAACGGTCATTCCAGTTACAAAACAGCGTGCCTAAAATCTGCGGGTTGCCCCTTAACAGATCATACTCGCAGTAATAATTGCGGTTTGCAATCCAGCAGGGATTTGTCTGGCGGTTCGTATTAAAATCGATTGTGCCGCCCCAGGTATTATAAAACGCTTCCATATCCACATAACCGTTGTGCAGGCCGTTTGCATTCCCAGGAATAATGTACATGCTGTTGGAAGTGGAGTTGATGATCTGATATCCTTCCTCCAGCGCCTGTTCTACCCTCTGATCCGCCGAATCCCATACCTGGTTAATTAAATTTTTGGAATCTACAACCGTACTGCCGAAATACAGCGACTGGTTGCCCCAGAAACTTACCTTTTCCACACGTTCCTTGCTCAGGCAGTACTGCGCCAAATCGTTGATATAACGGCGCATATTTTCATTACTGTTGCCCGATTCGTCTGTACCGATATGGACGATGGCATTCTGGAATACCGGGTCTTCCCCGTCCAAATACTCGTCAAAAACGTCTTCAATCATAGCCAGGCATGCGTCGTAATGCTGCGCGAGGTTTAAGTTGGATCCGTTTACAATGTCCGGATTGATTTTCTGGAAAATCGTCGCATGGCCCGGCGTGTCGATTTCAGTAATAACATCGATACCGAACTGTTTTACGTTTTTCTGCATCTGGCGGTAATCCTCCTGGCTCCATACATAGCCGGTATTCAAGGAATTTAATACCGGATATTTCTTGCTTTCCACAACAAAGGAGGAAGAGTATTCGCCTCCTAATCCGCCGTCTTCATTGATATGCAGATGAAGCGTATTCATCTTAAACCACGCCATGTATTTGGCCATTTCTTCTACATAATCCAGTTCAAAATACCGTCTGGCAACGTCAAACATACCGCCGCGGATTTCATATTCCGGATAATCGCGGATAACGCCTTTTGGCAGGTTTGAATGCGTTTCATCCTGATACAGAATCTGCGCAACCGAAACGCCGCCGTACTGCATCCCGATCTTAGAAGCGCCTTCAATCACGACCTGATCGCCGATATCTACAAGATATCCCTCTTCTCCAAGTTCGGAATACCGATTTGGGGCAAACCGGATTACAATATCGCCGGTTTTCGCCTCTTCTTGTACCACATCAAGCGTAACGCCCGCCATTTCTTCCAAAAACATCTTCAACATATTTGCAGCCTGTACGGCCTCTTCTCCCCCGGCCACAATCCTTGCCGTATCCGAAAGTTCAAAATCCCCTTCCCTTCCGTACCATTCCCGCAGGCCGGGAACAACGTTTGGAACCGCGTTTTGGCCCGCATCCGGATAAGTTCCGTCCACATCCAAAATGACGTTCCGTTCTAACCTTGCTACAATTTGATTGTCCTTTTGCGTATCGCAGATATCATATATCAGGTTTACCCGCTGTTTTGTCAGAGGCGTATAAACGCTTCCTTCCAAATCCACCACCTGACGGTTGTCAGAACCGTACAAAACCGCCTTATAACGGCCCGACGCCGAAACCGGAAGTACAAGCGTTCCGTCCTCTACGGAAGGCTGATCCGGGATAGACGAAAGAAAACTGTCTATTTCCGAAGCTTCCTCACAAGCCGCAAGCCTTGCCCGGTTATCGCTTCCAACCTGCCATGCGCCGTATCCTTCCTCTGCTCCCGCATTCATTGTTTCCGCAAAAGCCGCGCCCTGCATCTCTTCTTTGGCGCATGCTGTGATTCCGGTAATCCCGTCCGCCTTCGGATCTGTAAATATATTTCCAATCGGCTGATCCGGAAGGTTCTCTTTATTGTAATACAGATTGGCGTAACCGGCCAGGTTGCTTCCTGTTTCAACATAACCCGCTATCTTTCCGGAATACGTACCCCAGTGCACGCGCCCCAGATTATAACAGTTTTTCACATTTGCTTCTGCCTCGGGGTCTAAACTCCTGCAGACCGAGCCTGCCAGGCCGCCTAAAGATTTGGATCCGGTTACCACCCCGGCGTTATAGCTGTTTAATAAATCCGAGTTATTGAGCATGCCGACAAGGCCGCCCACATCTTCAAAACCTTTTACAAGCGCTTGGTTAAAGCAATTTATTATTGTCGTGTGGGAAATGCGCCCTGCAATTGCGCCCACTTTATAACCGCCCTGCACTCTTCCGCTTTCGATTCCAAAATTTTGGATCCTGGCTCCCTGTGCCTGGCAGAAAAAACCGATATTCGTCCCGGACGCCGCATAGATATCCAAATGGCGCACTACATGCCCGCCGCCGTCAAAAACGCCTTGAAACGCAATCTGCGCCCCAATGCCCGAAAAAGCCGTTCCTTCCAAATCAATGCTTGCCGTCATCTGGTAATGCGCCTTTGCAAATTCATTTGACAAATTAACTACGCGCTCCATTTCAGCCAGATCCGCCGCGTCCGAAATCAGGTACGGGCTATCCTGCGTTCCTTCCCCGGACAGTTCCGTACGGATAAATACCTTACCGCTAAATCCCGGACAGCCGTTATTGTCCTCCAGCCATTCGCGGTATCCTTCCCTGCGGTTCGCATTCAAAAGTTCAATCAGCGTTCCGTTGGTAAAATCCGCCGTCGCCACGGCAGTCAGTTCGTCCCTTGTATTTTGCCCCAGCGCTTTTTTCCCGTTTTCGTAATATACATTGGTAAACGTAACCTGGTAGTGTTCCCCTGCCACGCTTTCATCATAGCCCGCAACCGTTCCGAAATCCGCCGACGCGCTCACAGAAGCCAGGCTGTAGCAGTTTTCAAACACGCATGCGGCCGACGGGTCAATACTCCGGTTCGCGCTGCCGGCCAGGCCGCCCACAGAGATGCCGGACTCGCTTGTAACTGTGCCGAGCACAAAGGAATTTTCCATTGTGGAATTGTTAAACATCCCGGCCAAACCGCCGACATCATTTCCGGTACCGCTTACATCCGCTTTGCTGTAACAGTTTAAAATGGAAGCATGCATCGTACGGCCCGCAATTGCACCGACTTTGCCGCCGCCCCTAACAACACCGCTTTCAATACCCAGGTTTTTTACCGTGCCGCCGTCCAAAAAAGCGATAAGCCCGGTATTCTGCCCGTCTGTTTCCGTAATCGTAAAATTGGATATTTTATGTCCGCGCCCGTCTAATTCCCCGCTGAAATGATTATTTTTCCCAATCGGCGTATATGAAACGCCTTCCATGTCCAAATCTCTCTCCAACGCATAAAAATCATCTGCATACTGCGCGTCCTGCTCCACTGCCGCCGCCATGAACGCCAAATCCTCCGGTGTGCGGATCTTATAAGGCGCCTGTTTTGTCCCAAGCCCTACAAGGCCGATTTCAGACATGCCGTCCGAAAATTCCGGATACCCGGTAATTCCTTCCACCCATATGCTGTATTCTTCCGGATTTTCCGTATTCAAAGCTTCTAAGAGCGCGCCGCTTTGCATTTCCTCCGCGCTCATTGCCGTAATGCCGCTGCGTTCTTCATAGTTGCCGACGCCGGGGCCTCCGCCGATATAATACACGCGTTCTACGATGACCTCATACCCAAACGGCGTTTCGTCATACCCATATGCATTTCCCACAAAATTTACTCCGGTCACTTTGGCCGCGGTATACGAATTTTTAAGCGTAGTAGGCACGTTTGGGTTGGGGCTTCTGTTTGCGCCGCCCACAAGCCCTCCGGCCGTCGCGCCTGCCCCGGTTACCGAACCTAACACAAAGCAGTTTTCCAGCGTAGAATTATTAAACATCCCGGCCAAACCGCCGACGTCGTTTCCCCCGCTTATATCCGCTTTGCTGTAACAGTTGAGAAGCGCGGCCGAATCCGTGCGCCCTGCAAAAGCCCCGACCTTATCTTTGCCGGTTATCGTCCCGCTCTCAATTCCCAGGTTTTTTACCGTTCCGCGAAGATTTGCGAACAGGCCTGTAAAATTCTCTTCTGTTTCAATGACGAGATTTCTAATCTGATGCCCCCTGCCGTCAAGTACGCCTGTAAAAGCCGCCGTTCTCCCGATAGGAGTATATAAAATCCCTTCCATATCCAAATCTTCCGTAACCGCATAATGCCCATTGAGCCAGGATGTATCCTCCTCTGCCAGCGCGGCGATCGCCGCCAGTTCTTCCGGCGACTGTATCAGCCACGGATGTTCCGCCGTCCCTTCCCCGTCCAATGCCTGCGTTCGTTCCTCTGTCCCCTTCGCTGCATAAACCATGCCGGAACTTGAAACCAGCATGACAAAACACAGCAGCAGGGAGATTGCCTTTTGGTACATGTTTCGTTTCATTTTCATAATTTTAGTTCCTCCCTTTTCATTTGTTCTGTTAATTTACAGAATTGTCAGTTTTTACCTCTCCAACTATACGTTTTCTTACCTCCTGTAGTTGCATTTTATCAATCCAAATTTATAATGTCAATTTTTTCTGACATTTCTTCAAATAGCATATATTTCAAGAAAATTACAGATAAAAAAACAGGTAAAAAGAGAACAATTTCTGTTTCTTCTACCTGTTTTCTTACAATTTATTTATTTCTTTACCTTAACCTTCACAGCGCTGCTTAATGGACTGTAAGTTCCGTTTTTCAGCGCCGCTATCTTATAATAATATTTTCTGCCTTTCTTTGTATTCGTCTTATCTATATAAGAATACGTATTCGCTTTCTTCACTTTTTTTATCAGCTTATAGGTTCCGTTTTTACTGTCGGCCCGATAAATCAGATATGTTTTCACGCCTTTGATTTTCTGGAAAGACACGGATACCCTGCCGTCTTTTAACGCCTTAACTTTCGGCTTTTTGGGCGTTTTGGGAAGCTTGATGGATTTTGCGGCGCCAAACCCTGCGTCCGTATAATTTGCCGGGTCGCCGGAAATCGCTTTTACGGTATATGTCATCTTCTGATTTCCCACCGGATTGGAATCCGTAAATACCAAAGACGTTACAACTGCAATCTTTTTTGAGGATGTCCCCGCGGTCCGGTAAATTTCATAAGCGCCTGCATGTTCGGATCTGCCAAACTGTATTTTCACACCGTATTTCGTACTGTCTACTTTCAGAACGTCAGAGGCTGCAAGCGTTTTCTGCGCAGGAACCTGCGTCTGGCCGGAATCCGGATTCGGATTTGGATCCGGGTCTGGATCTGGGTTTGGATTCGGATGCGGGCCTGGCTCCGGCTTAGGTTCCGGCGTCTGACCCTGCACTTTTTCGGAGCCAACGCCAACAAGCGTATGTAAAAGATGAGATTCTTTCGCCGATACCCGTACGGAAATCTCTTTTCCCACCTCCGCTTCCGTCAGCAAATATCCGGCTTCTGTTGCTCCGGCAATTTCCTCTCCGTCCGCAAGCCACTGATAAATAAACTCTTTCGCATTGCTTCCTGCAACCTGTGCCGTTACCTGTTCTCCGGCCTGAAGCGTCCCTTCGACCCAAACCGTCCCCGTGATACGATCGTACCCCATGTTTCCGCCATACGCAAACTCCCTGTGCAGAAAAGCCTCCCGTATTGTCAGGAAATCTTTGATATAATCCACGCTGCCGGAAAAATCCGTTCCGTTTTGTATACCTGTTACCGGATGGTTTAGGGCATTACTCCATACCAGAAAATTCATATCTGCAGAAGTTTGCAGTTCCGTTTTATAGGATGAAATGGTTCTTAGTTTTTTCAGCGGATAATCGCCGCTTTCTTTCAGCAGGGCCCGTACGGCAGGGCGAAACACTTCGTTCCACTCTTCTACCACAAGGCGTTTTACGGAATCATACTGTACCGCCTGGGCCAGCAGGTTTAACCCTCCGATTTGATAAATCTGCGCACGGTTTGCCCACCATACTTCCGGATCCGCCAAATACACGCCGTCCCGGGTTCCGCAGTTGCCTATCGACATATCAAAATCCCATACCGGCGCCATATGAAGCTTGCCGTCCCCCGTCTTATCGGAATCTTTATACAAATAGAAGCTGGTAATGCCTGTATCCAGGTTTAAGCTGTATTCCTGAAGCAGGTACATTTTGGCAATAGACCGTTCGTCAATGTATTCGGTGAAATGCTTTCCCTTCGCATTGTAACCGGTCTTGGAATAGACGGCGTCCTCCATATCCTGATAAAAATCCGCAATATAATGGATCTGCCTTTCCGAAACAAATTCCGGCGCTTTCATTGTGACGCTCTGGCCGATTTTGGTTACAAACCCGCAGGCTTCCGCTGCATAGCGGTCAAATAATTCCAGTTCGATCAGGTATCCTCCTGTAATATCTTCCGGATCATTCGGAATATTCACCCACTTACGGGTTTGGCGCTGATATCCCGGGGTCCCGCCTGCCGGATAAGAGTCCAGATCATCCGTATTGACCTTTTCGGTCGCCTTTTCCATATCCGTAACATTGACGCGGTTTTTGTCGATTTCCACTTTTTCCGTCATCAAATACGTACCGTTGTACTTGCCGTTTAAATATAAATCCACCGATCTGCTGTCCATCGTAAATGGAATACCCGTTTCTTCCGCCAGGTTATATACGATTTGATTGCGCAGCAAAGAAGTGTCCGTATAATTTGCAAGCAGGCACCATCCCTTCGCGCTTCCCATACCGAGAAGATCCGCCGATTCCGAAAGCTTGATGTTATAAGGTTTTTTCTCCATATCCCAGGTAGCGTTTCCCCGGCCTTTGATATGTTTGAGTTCCCCCTGGTAATTTAAGCTTCCGTCGCTTTGTACCAGAAGCATATTGCCTTTTTCCTTATGGTCTTTGTCAGCATGGATACTGCCCATACTGCCGGACTGCGTATTGACAAACATCGCCGCTATATCTGCGGAATACTTAACGCCAACGGTAACCGTTTCGCCGTTTCCGGCCGTAATAGGCAGCTTCCCGTTATTGTCCGGCAGCATAATCGTATCTCCGCTGGAAACCTTTTGGCCGTTTATCGTTACAGAACCGCTTTCTGTGATATAGTCCACTGACCCGTCCTGGTTTTTATTCCGCCTTGCAAACCAAATCTGCACCTGTCCGGTATCTGCGCCTGCCGGAATAAAAAAATACGGCTGACTATCATACTCCTTACCGGAATATACCCAGTGAAGCTTTTGCCCGGGCGCATTTTTCATAAATCCGGTAATGTATACCGTGTCCAGAGATTCAATCGTATCCTCCGCGGCCCTGGCTGTGCCTGGTATGCCTATTGCCAGGCAAAACACCAGAAAAAATGCCGCAAGCAGGCATTTTTTGCTGGTTTCCGCTTTCCATTTCATTTTGATTGCTTCCATAAGAAATCTCCTTTCTGTTTTTGTCATTATAACACAGAGAACAAGGAGAAATCTATTCTTTTTTAATACGTGTTCGCGGTGAGCGTAACCGGAACCTGTTTTTCCAGATAGGTTCCGCTATTGGCTATCTGCACTGTAACCACAACGGTATCCCCTACTTTATGCGCGCTGATGCAGGATTTTAATTCCTCCATAGAGGACACCGGCGTATCGTCAACTTTTGTAATGAAATTCCCGGCCGTAATGCCTGCCGCAGCCGCACCGCTGCCTTCAATGACCTGGGTAACATACACGCCGTCCGGCATATTGTACCGCTCGGAAACTTCCTGTGACACATCCTCACCGTAAATTCCCAGATAAGGCGTCCCGCTGATCGTAGTCTTTCCGTTTGCAATCAAATCCTCTACAATCGGCTTTACCGTTGCCATCGGGATAGCAAATCCCATCCCTTCTACCTGGGTATCCGAATACTTGGAGGAATTGATACCGATGACTTCCCCGTCCGCATTCAAAAGCGCGCCGCCGCTGTTGCCCGGATTAATCGCCGCGTCGGTCTGGATCAGGCGGCTTGTAATCGTCTCGCCGGTCTGCTCGTCCTGGAAGGTCACTTCCCTGCCCAGCGCGCTGATCACGCCGGTCGTAACGGACTGCCCGTAACCCAGCGCATTTCCGATGGCAATTGCAGGATCCCCAACGGAAAGCTTGTCGGAATCGCCGATTTTTGCAACTTGAATGACATTTAACGTCTCTTCTGATAAATCTGCCAGAGCCACCTGCACAACAGCCAAATCGTCTGCCGGATCCGTTCCCCGCACAGTTGCCGGGGCGGTCGAATCGTCAGAAAACTGTACCGTCAGGGAACTGCTCCCTTCTATAACGTGGTTATTTGTCGCAATATACAAATATTCTTCGTCTTTGCTCACCAGAATGCCAGAGCCGCTGCTTTCGCTTTCTATCGTACGTCCCCGCCCGAAAAAGCTTAAAACTTCCTGCTGCGTCATATTGGTAATTGCAACTACAGACGGCATGGACGCCTCAACCACACCTGAAATATCTTTTGAATTTACATAAGACACTTTGCTGATCGGCTGTATCTTATCAGGCGAAGCCGCCTCCTCCTGCGCAGCCTGTCCGCCGTTTACCAAATCGCCCAGGAAATAATTCGCGCCGGAAAAGCCGGTTCCTCCCACAACTCCAAATACCAGCGCTAAAGCCGCGCACTTTGTCAGCTTACTGAAAAAACTTTTTTTCTTCATGATAATTGCCCCTTTCTGTTTTTCTTATTGTTACATATGCATGTTGTTTTCGTTTACATGATGTAGTTTAAAACTAATTTATGTTCTGATTTTGATGAAAATATGAAAAAAATATGTTCATCTGCCGTTTTGTGCCGAAATTACTGTTCACTCCTGGGCCGTGCACTGCGCTGCACGGCCACAGGCCAATACGGTAATGGGGCCAGAATCCGGCATATTGTCTTGACATTTCGTTTTTATTCTATTAAAATATACTTAGTGATACAAAGTATATGAGGTGCGCTATGACAGACAAATATGAACGTCAGATGAAAAAAGGCGTCCTGGACATGCTTGTTTTAAGGCTGCTGGAACAAGACGCCAAATACGGATACCAGCTTATCCAGGAACTGAAAGAAAAAAGCGCGGAAACATTCTGCCTGAAAGACGGTACGCTCTATCCCATTTTATACCGTTTAGAGGAAGACGGATTTATCGCGGGCAGATGGAGCGAGGCAAAGGGCAGGCAGGTTCCCAGAAAATATTATGAAATCACGCCTTTGGGCCAAAATGCGCTTTTTGAAATCAATGCCGTCTGGCAGCGGATTTCCGGCGGAATCTCAAAGATTATGGAGGATTAGGACTATGAAAGAACAACAATATGTAAACGCAATCATAAGAAGAGTCGCATGCGGCAAAGACAAGAAAAACGAAATCAAAAAACAACTGCTTTCCGACATCGCCCTGCACAAAGAACAGGGAGAACCGTTAGAAACTATCCTTGCCCGTATGGGAAGCGTAGAAGAAATTGCCGCAAGCTTCAACGAATCCATTTCACCAGCAGAACAAAAACAATATATAAGGAACAAACGTTTCAAACGCATCGCTTCTGTTTTTCTGGCTATTGTCCTGCTTGCATTTTTAGTCTACTGGAAGATGCCAAAAGGCATGGAAATTGCCGACAGCGATTATTTTTCACAGCAGCAGGTAGAAGAAGCCATGAAACAGACGATAGAACAGCTGGACGCAAAAGACTATGCCGCGCTGCAGAAAAACTCCATTCCGGAAATGCAGGAAATTCTGGATGAAGCAGAAATCGAACCAATCAAACAAAATATTTCCCCGGACTGGGGCGCGCGCCGGCAGTTTGGCCCGGCCTATGTTGCCGAACTTGTACAGGGCAACGCGCATTTTGCAGTCGGGGAAATTACGGTTTCTTATGAAAATACCAACGTCACATACCGTCTGACTTATAACGCCGATATGCAGCTTGCCGGGTTGTACATACGGTAAAATAAATCCGATATCAAAATACCCCTTCTCTGAAAGGAAATTACATTCCTTTTAAAACAGAGGAGGGGTATTTTTACAGCCCAAAGGCCCATAAAGCCTTTCTTTTCGTTACAGAATGATCTTCTTCGGGCACTTCTCCACGCAGACGCCGCATCCGGTACATTTCTCCTGGTCAATATAAGCCACATTGTCCGTCACATGCACCGCGTCGCTCGGGCAGTTCTTCTCGCACAGCTTACAGCCGATGCATCCCACCGAGCACGCTTTCATCACGTCTTTGCCCTTATCTTTGGAATTGCAGTGCACCAGATGCTTCGCATCGTAGGGCACCAGTTCAATCAGGTTCTTCGGACATGCCGCCACGCACTTTCCGCACGCCTTGCAGGCGTCCTTATCCACAAGCGCAATCCCGTCTACGATATGGACCGCGTCAAACGGGCACGCCTTTACGCAGCTTCCGTATCCAAGACAGCCGTAATTACAGGTTTTCGGCCCGCCGCCCGGCACAAACGCCATCGCGCCGCAGTCCTCAATTCCCGTATATTCATAATCACGTCCCGCCTTTTCACACGTTCCCGCGCACTTTACAAACGCAACCTTCTTCGTGCCTGCCCCTGCCGAAACGCCCATAATCGAGCCGACTTTCGCCGCCACCGGATCGCCGCCGACCGGGCAGCCGCCGACCGGCGCTTCGCCTTTTACAATTGCGGCCGCAAGGCCCGAACAGCCCGCATAACCGCAGCCGCCGCAGTTATTGCCGGGCAGCACGCCTAAAATTGCCTCTTCTCTTTCGTCTACCTCTACTTTGAACTTTTCTCCGGAAATCCCAAGGAAAAATCCAATAAAAATACCCACGCCGCCGACGATTATCGCGGCAATGATTACTGCCTGCATACTCATCTTCTCTTTCCTCCTAAATCATTCCTGAGAACCCCATAAACGCAATCGACATCAGGCAAGCGGTAATCAGCACGATTGCCGTGCCCTGGAAAGGTTTTGGGATATCATTGTATTCGATTTTTTCACGGATTCCGGCCATAATGCAGATGGCGAGAAAGAACCCGAACGCCGTCGCCAGGCCGTTTACAACGCTTTCTAAAATGCCGTACTCTTTCGTTACGTTCGTCAGGGCCACGCCCAAAACCGCGCAGTTTGTCGTAATCAGCGGAAGATATACGCCAAGGCTCTGGTACAGGGAAGGCATGGATTTTTTCAGAAACATTTCCACAAACTGCACCAGCGCCGCAATCACCAGGATAAACACAATGGTCTGTAAATACTGCGTGTCCGTCGGCGTCAGGATAAACTTATAAATTAACGACGTCACAAGGGACGCAATGCCGATAACGAAAATAACCGCGCCGCCCATGCCGGCAGCCGTTTCTGTTTTCTTGGACACGCCAAGGAACGGGCAGATACCGAGGAACTGGCTTAATACAACGTTGTTGACAACCGCGGAACCGATTGCGATTAAAAGTAATGTCTTCATGTTAAGCTACCCCCTATTCTGATTTTTTGCCGGTACACATAGCGGACTGGCCGCAGTGCGCGCAGTCGCCTGTCAGACAGCCGGACGGAGCCGCAAGCGGCTTGCCCTTCGCTTCCATCTTTTCCCGGACAATATTCATAACCGCAACCAAAAACGCAAGCACAAGGAATGCGCCCGGCGCCATAACGAAAATGGTAATCGGCGTAAACCACTCCAGGGAAAGCGCCTGTACGCCGAAAATCTGCCCTGCGCCCAAAATCTCACGGATAATGCCGATACAGGTCAGCCCGAACGTAAACCCGAGACCCATGCCGATTCCGTCAAACACAGACGGCATAACCGCATTTTTGGACGCGTAGCTTTCCGCACGGCCTAGGATAATACAGTTTACTACGATCAGCGGAATATACACGCCCAGCTGCGTCGCAAGATCCGGCGTGTACGCCTTCATCAGAAATTCCACAACCGTAACGAGCGAAGCCACGATTACGATAAACGCCGGCATACGCACGCCGTCCGGAATCACCTTACGGAAGGCGGAAATCAATAGGTTGGAAAAAACAAGTACAAGCGTAGTGGAAAGCCCCATGCCAAGCCCGTTCATCGCAGCCGTCGTAACCGCAAGCGTCGGACACATGCCGAGCATCAGCACAAACGTAGGGTTTTCCTTGATAATCCCGTTATACAAACGTTCCGTATATTTATTCATTATTCTGCGCCTCCTTCCAAAACGTTCCGGAAGTATGCAATACATGCATTGACCCCGTTTGTCATGGCCCTTGAGGTAATCGTCGCGCCGGAAATGGACTCGATTTCACTGTCCGAAGCCGGAGCCTGCTTTACGACCGTAAAGCTGTCTGCCTGCTTGCCCGCAAACTGGCCGGAAAATTCTTCGTTCTTTGCCTTGTCGCCAAGTCCCGGCGTTTCGGCAATGCTGGTGATGGAATAGCCGTTGACCGTACCGTCGTTTGTAATCCCTACGGAAAATGTGATATTCGCCTGGCTGGCATCCTTTGCCGTAACGGTAATGACATAGCCCAATACGCTGCCGCCGCCGTCTTTTGCAGCCTGCACGTCCGTAATCTCGTCCGCAAAACCGTTTTCATCCATCACCGAAGCCGCCGCTTCTTTATCAAACGCTTCATACGCCTCAAAGCGTTCCGCTTCTTCAAATACCTGCTGGTACGCCGCCTGCGCTTTCGCCGTATCCGCGGCCGCAATCGGCTCCTTGGTAATCCCGTAAACCAGGCCCAAAACAAAGCCGAGAACCAGCGTAAAGGCGGTTAAAATCAACGCGTCATGTACAATTTTCTTATTCATGCTTCTTTGCCTCCTTTACCAGCCCAAACGCCCTTGGGATTGTAATTTTTTCAATCATCGGGACTAAAAGGTTGCTTAAAATAATGGCAAAGGACACGCCCTCCGCATTGGCCCCGTACATACGGAACAGCCCGGTCAAAACGCCGAGACAGATACCGAATAAAATCCGGCCGTTCGGCGTAATCGGAGACGTCACGTAATCGGTTGCCATAAAGAACGCCCCCAGCATCAGCCCGCCGCCGCAAAGCTGCGCCGTAATATAATTCCAGTCAAACCCGTGCCCGCCGAATATAACTAAAAAGACCACAAACGTCACAATATAAGTCCCCGGAATCCGCAGATCAATCACGCCCAGTAAAATCAGGAGAATCGCCCCGATTAAAATCGCAATTGCAGACGTCTCGCCGATGGTTCCCGCGGTCTTTCCGATTAACATATCCATTGCGTTGACCGCTTCGCCGCCTCGCATCGCTGCAAGCGGGGTTGCCCCGGTGTAATCGTCAATCGCAAACTTGGTCATATCCGCCGCGAACGCAATCAGAAGAAAGCATCTTGCGCCAAGCGCCGGGTTCATAAAGTTCTGGCCGAGCCCGCCGAACATCATTTTAACAATGGCAATCGCAAACACGCCGCCGAGCGCCGCTTCCCACCACGGCAGGGTAGCCGGAAGGTTTAACGCCAGAAGAAGGCCCGTCACAACGGCGCTGAAATCATTGATTGTGCTTTTTTTATGTACGATTTTTTCAAAAATCCATTCGGTCGCCACACAGCTTGCTATCGTCACAAGAATCAGAATCAATGCCCGGTATCCGAAATTGTAAACGCCAAACAGCGTCGTAGGCATCAGCGCCAGCACGACATAAAACATAATCCGGCTGCTGGTGTCTTTGGAACGGACATGCGGTGACGATGAAACATGGAATAAATCACTCACAATTACCCACCTCTTTCTAAATCCTTTTGTTTATTTTTTTCTTTTTGCCGCTAATACCTGCTTTTTCATCGTCTTAACCGACTGCGCCAACGGCCGCTTGGCCGGACAGACGTAACTGCAGCTGCCGCACTCCACGCACTCTAAACCGTGCCATTTTTCAAATACGTCGCTCTGCCCCCGCTCGCCGTAATCCGCAAGCCTCGACGGTACCAAAAGCTCCGGGCAGGCTTCCACGCAGCGCCCGCAGTTGATGCATGCCGTGGGCTCGTATGCGGCTACTTCGTCTTCCGTAAAACAGAGCAGGGAAGAGGACGTCTTTGTCGCCGGTACATCCAGATCGAACATGGCAAAGCCCATCATCGGCCCGCCGGAAATCATCTTTTTGCATTCGCCCTTAAAACCGCCCGCCGCGTCAAGCATCTCCCTGTAATTCGTCCCGACGCAGATATAAAAGTTCTGCGGCTCGGAAACGGCATTGCCGGTGACGGTAAATATCCGGTTCATAAGCGGCTGCCCGAGTACGACCGCATTGTAAATGGCCACCAGCGTTTCCACGTTGTCCACGATACAGCCCGCGTCCGCCGGAAGCATCTTGGAATTGATGGATCGCTTTGTCACCGCATAGATAAGCTGACGCTCGCCGCCCTGCGGGTACTTGGTTTTCAGTTCCGCCACTTCCATACGCTCTTCTTTCTGTACGAGCTCTTTTAGCTTGGCAATGCAGTCCGGCTTGTTGTCCTCAACGCCGAATACGCCTTTTGCTTTCGGGAACATCTGCAGTACGACGCGCATCCCGGCGATAAGCTTTTCGGGCTGTTCGATCATCCTGCGGTAATCCGAAGTCAGGTACGGCTCGCATTCCGCGCAGTTGGCGATGATGTACTCAATTTTGTCCGGCTCTTTCGGGGATAACTTCACGTGCGTCGGGAATCCCGCGCCGCCCATGCCCACTACGCCGGCCTCTTTGATTTTTCCGATAATCTCTGCATTGGAAAGGGCGGAAACATCCTTCGTCTGCTGATACTCCACCTCTTTCATCTCGCCGTCGCTCTCAATTACGATCGAATTGACCATGTCGCCCACCGTCACGCGGCGCGGCTCAATCTTTTTGACCGTCCCCGATACGGATGCATAAATCGGCGCCGATACAAAGCCGCCTGCCTCGGCAATCTTCTGCCCGCGCAGTACCGTATCGCCGACTGCGACAACCGGGGTCGCCGGCGCCCCAATGTGCTGCGACAGCGGATATACAAGTTCTCCTTTGGGTAATAATTCGCGGATCGGTTTATCCTTCGATAAATCCTTGCCATCGTATGGATGGACACCGCCTTTAAAAGTCATCAAACCCATTTACGTGTCCCCACTTTCTTAAATAATCTATTTGTTTTTTATAAAATTTTTATAAAAAACCATTCCAATGAATTATAGCATAACCCGTCGGTTTTTGCAGTCTATTTTTGTTTTTTTTTCAATACTGCCCCGGTATTGTTGGCAAAGTTCCGTCAGCCAGAGGACAGGGGAT
>OFGB01000442.1_pt1 | contig 30359 bp, 29 predicted proteins | sample 1521491 | NCBI WGS metagenome assembly OFGB01 (sample SAMEA3504095, study PRJEB24116) | mouse gut metagenome | biome: mouse gut; feature: mouse-associated habitat; material: faeces | place: Denmark | collected 2011
CTCCGCAAAGACAGCGAAGGTCATTGATATTGACCTGACGGACGAGGAGTATGCTTTTGGTGTGGACAAGACGCAGCCGGAGCTTTTAGAGCAGGTGAATACATTTGTAGGCAAGATTAAAGAGGACGGAACATTAGATGAGATTTGCGACAAGTATTTTGGAGGCGGAGAGCCGGAAGCGGTGGAATCTGCTGAATTAGACGATTCTAAGGATCAGCTTGTAGTCGCTACGAACGCTGCTTTTGAGCCGTTCGAGTACACTAAGGGCGAGAGTTATTATGGAATCGATATGGAGATCGCGGCTATGCTGGCGGAGGAATTAGATAAAGAGCTGGTTATCCAGAATATGGATTTCGACGCGGTATGTCTGTCTGTAAGTCAGCAGAAATGTGATATTGCGATGGCAGGTCTGACTATTAATGAAGAAAGAGAAGAATATGTAACATTTACAGATTCTTATTATACGGCATCCCAGAGGCTGATCGTTCCGAGCGATGATACAAAGTTCGACGATTGTGGAGACGCGGACGCGGTAGCGGCGCTCCTTGAAGAGATGAGTGATTCCGATTCCATCGGCGTGCAGGCGGGGACAACCGGACAGTATTATGTAGAAGGCGACGCAGACTGGGGATTCGACGGTCTTCCGGCAAAATGTACGACTTATAAGAACGGGTCTCTTGCCGTACAGGATATGCTTAACGGTAATATTACGTATGTAATTATCGATGCGGCTCCGGCGGACGCAATCACGGAATCAATCAATGAGATGCAATAATCATGGGTAATTTTGAACAAAAAGTAAACAAGTTTATAGAGATCTTCCTGGAGGAAGGCGGCTATGTAAAGGTCGTAGAGGGACTTGAAAATACGCTGATGATCGCGGTGGCAGGTCTTCTTATCGGAATTGTGATCGGAACCTTGATCGCTACCGTACGCGTGCTTCCAAAGTATAAATTGCTGCCGCGGGTGCTGAACGGGATATGCAGCTTTTATGTCGCAATGTTTCGAGGGACGCCGATCGTGGTACAGCTGCTTGTATTTTATTACGTATTGCTGCCGATTATCGGATGGAGGATTACTGGAGTCCAGGTGGCCATGCTGGTATTCGGACTGAACAGCGGCGCATACATATCCGAGATTATGCGAAGCGGGATTCAGTCGGTGGATCCCGGGCAGATGGAAGCAGGCCGCGCTGTAGGACTTAGTTTCCGTGTGAGTATGATCAAGATCGTCATACCGCAGGCGGTCAAGAACATCCTTCCTACGTTGGGAAATGAATTCATCTCCCTGATCAAAGAGACTTCGGTCGTGAGTTTCGTAGGGGCTGCCGATCTGTATGTGGCGTTTAACTATATCGGCAGCAACAGCTATGAGTTCATGGTTCCCTATCTGGTGATGGCGCTGATCTATATCGTGCTTGTTCTGCTGATCTCGCTGCTTATAAAATTGATGGAAAGGAGCCTGAAGAAGAGTGATAGACGTAATTAATCTCAGGAAGAACTTTGAAGACTTGGAAGTCCTTAAAGGAATTGACATTACCATCAATAAAGGAGATATTGTGGCGGTGATCGGACCGTCCGGTTCCGGAAAGAGTACGTTCCTCAGGTGTCTTAACTGTATGGAGGATCCGAGCGGCGGGAGTATTGTCTTTAAGGGTGTGGATATCGCGGACATGAGCGTGAATATCAATGTACACCGCCGGCATATGGGGATGGTATTCCAGCATTTTAATCTGTTTAACAATAAGACGGTGCTGCAGAATATCATGATGGCTCCGCTGTATCTGCGGTGCCAGGATCTGAATAGGGCGAAGAGACAGAACCGTTTTACTAAGTTCAGGAATATGTTCGCCGGAAACCGGAAGAGAGAGCTGCTCCCGATAACACAGACAAAGGATCAGATCAGAAACGAGGTAAAAGAACAGGCAATGTCTCTGCTGCAGAGAATTGGGCTTGAAGATAAGGCGGACGTCTATCCGTCTACGCTTTCGGGCGGACAGAAACAGAGGATCGCGATTATACGTTCCCTTGCGATGGATCCGGATGTGATCTTATTTGATGAACCGACTTCGGCTCTTGATCCGGAAATGGTCGGCGAGGTGTTGGAGCTTATGAAGCAGCTTGCGGCCGACGGTATGACGATGGTGGTCGTTACTCATGAGATGGGGTTTGCAAGAGAAGTGGCGAACAGGGTTGTGTTTATGGATGAAGGGCTTATAAAGGAACAGGGGAGTCCGGAGGAATTCTTTGGAAATCCGAAGGAACCAAGACTTAAAGAGTTCTTGTCAAAGATATTATAAAGAGTAGAGGAATCCTGAAAAGGATTCCTTTTTTGCGTTTTTTTTATTCACAAATGCTGACTGTGGATATTTTTGGACACCTGATTTGGTAAACTGACAGAGAAGTAAAGAAAAACCAGAATATTGGTTAATGAAAGCAGGATGAGCCAAGATATTGGAAGATAAAACAGGAGGTGGAGATTGTGAAGGGTTATTTTGTAGCGGATGGTTATATGGGATATGTAGATGGAAGCTATCTTCTGTTTGCAGACGAGAGCGATTACAAGGAATTTTTGGAGGAAGCATAATGAGAGAGATAATTTACAGCGAAGAATTGAATGTATCCGGCAGTTTGATAGAAGTTATGTTTTTGCAAAAGCCATATGAGACAGAGCGGACAGAGTTCGAATTATCCGGCCTGAGAGCCGAAGAATTGGAAATGATGACCGGGAAAGAACGCAGAGAAGGGATGAGGAACGCGGGATTGAACCCGGATGAATATGATTTCTAAGGATATAAAACTGCTTTTGTACGGCGGTCGGCCGATGTTCTCTTGTCAGGTTGCGGATGTGGTTTCCAATATGTTATACTCTGATTGTGAGCGTTGTTCTATAGACAACAAGGAACAGTAAAAAATTCAGAAAGTGTATTCCTGAGTATGGAGGAACAATGATGGCAGTTTCATCGGCAAAATTAAGGACATTGTATATTATGAAGATGCTTTTGGAGAAGACGGATGAGAAGTATACGATGTCTTCGGCAGATATCAATAAAGTATTGCGGGAGTACGGAATGTCTGCCGACCGTAAGACGATATACAGCGACGTCGAGACATTACGGGAGTTTGGAATAGACGTTCTGCACACGAAGGGAACCAACAGCGGATATTATGTCGGCAGCAGGAAGTTTGAACTCCCGGAATTGAAGCTTCTTGTGGATGCGGTGCAGGCGTCGAAGTTCATTAGTAAGAAGAAATCAGAGGAGCTGATCAAAAAGCTGGAAAGTCTTGCCGGGGAGCATGACGCCAGACAGCTCCAGAGGAATGTATTCATCTACAATCGTCCCAAGACGGGCAACGAGACGATCTATTATAATGTGGATCAGATACATACTGCTATCCTTAAGAACAGGCAGATCCAGTACCGTTATGCAGAGTGGACGGTTAAGAAAGAATTGAAACCGAAGAAGAACGGCGCCGTCTATACGGTCAGCCCCTGGTCGCTGACATGGGACGACGCGAATTATTATCTGATCGCTTATGACGCAGACGCGGATTGTATGAAGCATTATCGGGTGGATAAGATGCAGCAGACTTGTGTAACAGATCAGGAGCGCGTCGGGAAGGAGAAGTTCCAGAATTTTGATCTTGCGGAGTTCTCAAAGAAGACCTTCTCTATGTATGGCGGGCATGACGAGGAAGTGACGCTGGAGTGCGGCAATGGTATTATCGGGGTGATACTGGACAGGTTTGGGACAGAGACGATAGTCATGCCTGTAGGAAGAGAGCGGTTCCGGGTGCGCGTACCGGTGGTAGTCAGTCGTCAATTCTTTGGATGGGTTACCGGAATAGGAGCGAATCTCCATATTGCGGGACCAGAGCATGTAAGGCAGGAATACAAAGAATATCTGCAGAGTATCGTAGGAAGGTATTAGATATATGGTAAAGATATTATTGGTGGAAGACGACGAGACAATCTGTTTCGGCGTCTGTTCGGCGCTGAGGAAGAAGGGTTATGAGGTGGTTGAGTGTTCCTGTGTGGCAGAAGGGAAAGAGCTGCTTTCGGTGGAAGAGTTCCATCTCATTCTTCTGGATCTGAATCTTCCGGACGGAAACGGTTATGATTTCTGCGGCTGGATAAAGCAGAATCAGGATATTCCGGTTATCTTCCTGACTGTGAGGGATGACGTCGGGGATATCACCCGGGGGCTTGATATGGGGGCGGACGATTACATTACAAAACCCTTCCATATAGCCGTGTTGGAGTCAAGGATTCAGGCTGTGTTAAGGCGGGTGGGATTTCATAGAAGAGAGGATCACGATGAACTGATCTGCGGAGAGATACGGCTTGATAAGCAGAGGATGCAGGTATATGCGGGAGATGAAAATATTATTCTGACGGGGCTGGAATACCGGCTCCTGTTGATGTTGATGGAGAATAAAGGATGTATTCTCTCCCGGAATCGGATCTTAGAGAAGATATGGGATATAGACGGGAATTTTGTGAATGATAATACGTTGACAGTTGCGATAAAGCGTCTGCGGGAGAAGCTTGGTCAGCCAGCCGGTAGCACGACGGTAAGAAGAATCGGATACCGGATGGAAGAGAGAAAATGATGAGATTATTTTGCCGCCTTGACCGGCGGCTAAGGGTTAAGGGCTGAATAAGAGATGAATATAAAAATAAGAGCCGTTAGGAATTTCATATTGTGGTTGTTCTTAGGGCTTGCCGCCGGGGTTTTTCTGGCGGCTGTTTTAAGTTATCATGAATATAGGACGGTGGCGGGAATTGCGGACTCTGTGCTGAGAACGGAAGGGAGCGGGCGGGATTCGAACGGGGATATAGATATTTCAGATATTTCTGAGGAAGGTTCAGGACGAGATAAGGAAATGCTGCTGTCGGATGTTCTGGCACAATGTCTGAAGAAGGATGCGGACAGGGAGCCGGGGGAATTGATTCAGGAAGGAGAGGCATTTTTAAAACGATATGGTTATCATCCGATGAGAAATTGGGGCAGGTATCTTCCGTTTACGGCGGGGATCAGTGTTTTTCTCTTCCAGTTGGCAGGCTGGATTGTGTTCGGAATGCGGTATCGGGAAGAGATAAGGATCAAAGGGCGGATTCATGAGCTGACGGGATATCTGAAAGCGGTGAATCAGGGAGAGGGAGCCGTTCTGCGCCGGAGCGAGGATATATTTTCTCATTTGGAAGATGAAATATATAAGACAGTTACGGAGCTTTGGAGTACGAAGGAAGCTGCCGTAAGGAACCATGAAGTCTTAGCGCAGCGGATTGCGGATATCGCGCATCAGTTGAAGACTCCTTTGACGTCTATGTCGCTGATGACGGAACTTTTAGAGGAATATCAGACCGGTGAGACCAGAGAATATTACAGCAGATTATCCAACCAGATCGAGCGTCTCAGGAATCTGGTGACAGGACTCTTGTCGCTGGCGAAGCTGGATTCCCACGGAATTGTCTTTCAAAGGGAGAGACTTAAGATGCCGGAGTTGATTGAAGCCGCATCGGAACCCCTCAGGGAAATAATGGAGAAGAGGCAGATCACGCTTATTGTAGAAGAGTGTTCTTCGATGGATGCGCATGCCGCGCGATTGCGGCAAGAGACAGAAATTGCAGCAAGGCAGACCGGACAAGATACAAGGATTGCGGCAAAGCAGACAGGGCAAGATGCAGAAGAGTGTTGGATTTGTGCAGACCGACAGTGGACGGAAGAAGCTTTGTTAAATATTCTGAAAAACTGTGTGGAGCATACTCCAAAAAAGGGAATTATCTCTGCGTCATATAGTCAGAATCCTATCTATACGGAGCTTCGGATTGAAGACGGAGGCAGCGGGTTTCAGGCGGCGGATCTTCCGCATGTGTTCGAGAGATTCTACCGGGGAAAAGGCGCGGCGAAGGATAATGTGGGAATCGGTCTGGCATTGGCGAGAGCGGTAATAGAGCAGCAGAACGGGCAGATCAGCGCCGGGAATACGGTAAATGGACACGCTCTTTTCAGGATAAAATGGTATGCGGGCTATGTCTGATACAGAGCAGAACGGTACATAGCCCGCCGTGTTGTTAAGCAAAGATTGAAGCGGGGCGCAGAATGCCGGTTAGCCGATACTCAACCGATACGAATATCAGATGTCAGGGATTATAATGTATCATCCCGGATTGTTTCAATAATATTTTCCCGCTGCAGCTTTCGTCCGCCGATCAAGTAGGCGCCTAAGATTGCCAGGAGAACCAGAGCGGTATATCCTAAGATGACGCCGTAAGGCGCATAATGCAGGTATTCCGGGACGGAGATTTCAGTGATCGTAAGCATCGCGGCGAGTACGGCGAACTGAAGCGGAAGGGAGTAGAGCAAAGGTTTCAGCCCCAGGGTCATTCCTTCCAACAGAAGCATCTTCCATAACTGCTTCGGAGAGAGTCCGACAGATCTCAGCATGGCGAACTCCTGTCTTCGCTGCCGCAAATTGCCGGAAATGCTTGCCCATACGTTAGAGAGCCCGATCACTGCAAGGAACGCCGTCAGGAACGTGATGACAAGATTCATGACGTGGAGCATATTTTCCGCCATCTCTTCGTGTTCCGCAAGGTCGCTCAAGTAATAATCACCGCTCCCGTAATAACGGGAGATGAGCGCGTCCATTTTTTTGGTAGTTTTTTGAATGTAGTTATAGTCGGGCCGGTCTGCCGTCCAGAAAATACCGCTGATAACCTGGGCAGATGTCTTTCTGCGTTCGCAGCACGAGTCTGCAAGCTTCAGAACATGCTGCATCGGCATGAACATAGTCAGGCAGAACGAGGAGGTTTCAAATGATTCTATCAGTAATTCATCTCTGGCTATCAGTTTCCCTATCTGGATATCAAATTCATAATCGCCTTCAATTTCGTCCCGGGTTTTCTCGGTAAAGGTGAGGGACTGTCCTTCCTGGAGGTTCAGCAGTTCGCGGTACAGGATATTCCTTCGGCTGCTGTTTTCCGGATCTTTGGTGTAATTATAGACCAGAGCGCTGGAAGGATTATCATAATACGACTCCGGCGGGACTCCAAGCGATTCACAATATTCACGGAACTTGTCGTCCTCCAGACCATAGATGACGGCGTCGATCCGATACTTTCCATCTCGATGAATGGGGGAGTATTTTCCCTTCGCGACGATCTGATCGAGTCCGCCGAGGTAGGTATTGATATCTTCGGAGGCATCTTCCTGACCGACCCAGACGGCGCAGGCCATGGAATTGCTGATGGATGCCCGTTTGATTTCGGGGAGGGTCTTAATCGCCCGAAGCGCCTCTGTATCCGGGGGACGTCCGTCGCTGACAGTGAGGAAGATGTGCCCGCTTTCGGATGGCGGCGTGCTGTAGATCTCATCGTTAGCTTTTTTTATCGTGACGAAATATTGAAACAGCGTAAGCATCAGGAAGGACAGGCAGAGGGAGATCGTCGCCATCCGGTAGGAACGCCTTCGGGCAAACACTGCGTTGGCGGCCAGTTCTCCTGTGATTCCCGGGAAATGAAACCGCCGCTTCTCTCTTTTACGGTGTTTCCGTAAGGTTTCGGGATTCCCTCCTTGCTTTAATATCTCAACAGGCAGTAGTTTTGCCGCTTTGCCGGCAGGTATCCGCGCGGACAGCCATGCGGTAAGCAGCGACAGCAGGACGGCGGGCAGGATAGCTGGAAGTCCGAAGGTGACGACGATGTCCGGCGCTTCCCTGCCAAGATCGTTAGAAGCGTTGATTAACCGGAACAGCTTAAGCACCAGAAGCCGCCCGCAGAAGATTCCAAGAGGGAGCGGTATGGCGGTCAACAGCAGGGCTTCGGTCTGAACCGTCTTTTTGATCTGCCCCGGCGTGGCGCCGACTCCGGCGAGAGTTCCAAGCTGCGAGAGCTTCTCGTTGACAGACATGATAAAGGCGTTGTGTATGACCAACACGAAGACGGCGACCAGAAGCACGGCAAACAGCAGGAACATTAGCGGCACGGCCAGATAACCCAGGGAAATCGGTCCGTTTTTTTCCGAAGGAGCGAAGATACCGTAGAGAGGCAAAAGTCCGGTGTTGTAGCGAAGGGTGTATTCTCCATATTCATCCGTCTCGTAGCCAATGTTTTTGGCAAGGGCAGGAAGCTCCTGATAAGTACTGCGCATCGGGTTGAATCTCAGATACACGGTAATTGAGTCTTCGGGTTTGACCGAAGCTTCGTCAATCCATGTCATACCGGTGTAGGACGGGACGGCTGAGGAGGTGGTGACATCCATGCGGCCGACGATGGTGTATGTCTTTGTCTCGATTTCTGCAAATGTTTCTCCTTCATGGTAGAGGTCGGTGTCCATACAGGATTCCCCGTTATACATACGGCGTCCGACAGGAAGGGTAAGGGTATCGCCGATCTTCGTATCCGGATAGTCCTCAAAATACTGCTTCGATAATGCGATCTCTGTCTCGGAAGCAGGAATACGTCCTTCGGTTATCGTGTTCTTTTCCGGCATGGAATCCCAGTATTCCTGATTCGCGCCCCGAAAAGTAAGGTAGAGTCTGGGGTTATTATTGTCGGCCACGTCAGGAAGTTTTGCCGTCTCCCATTCGCCCTTGATTAATACGGCGGAGACAGAAGCGTAGTTTTTGATCTGTTCCAGAGCGTTCCCCGGCGTATCATCAAACAGTTCTCCGTGCCAATCTCCGTTATGCCATTTCTCCAGTACGACTGCGTCGGTCCACATGGTATAGACCAGCCCGCAAAAGCAGGACATCAGAGTAGTCATAAGAAACAGGGCGGTTATGATGACGGCGCCGGAGCGTTTGTTCTGCCGGAGAGTATCCCACACATATTCACGTAATATTTTCATCGTCTTGTCACCTCGTCAGATATGATTTTTCCGTCTTCCAGTGTGATGATCCGATCCGTTTTCAGGGCTGTCTTTTCATCATGAGTGATCAGAAGAACCGTCTGTTTGTATTGTTGATTAGATAACTGTAATAGCTCCAATGTCTCGTCAGAGTTCTTTCGGTCCAGATTGCCGGTCGGTTCGTCTGCCAGAAGGATAGCGGGATGATAGATCAGGCTTCTTGCGATGGCTACTCTCTGCTGCTGTCCTCCTGATAATTCCCTGGGATAATGATTCAGCCGGTCGGAAAGTCCCAGAGTCTTTGTCAGCTTCTCGAAATACGCTTCGTCGGGTTTTTCATTGTCCAGAAGAATCGGGAGCAGAATGTTCTTGCGTACGTTCAGGGTTGGAATCAGGTTGTAAAACTGGTAGACGATCCCTACTTTTCTGCGGCGGAAGACGGCGAGCTGTTCAAGAGACAGGGTAGAGATATCGGTGTCTTCTATATAGATATTGCCTTCCGTCGGGCGGTCTACGCCTCCTAATATGTGCAGGAGTGTGGATTTTCCGGATCCGGAGGCTCCAACTACGGCGGTAAAACTGCCGCTTTCCAGGGAGAGAGTTACGTGGTCAAGGGCTGTAACGGTTTCTAAGCCTTGACCGTAGGTTTTTGTCAGATTGCTGCATCGCAGTATTTCCATGGCTGTATGACGTCCTTTCTTAAGATTAACTCGTAAGCGAATATGATCTGAATATACCGCTCATTTCCAAGCAAGCCAATTGTAACAAAGCAAAGTGACAGTAAAGTGACATTTTGCAAAGATATTTTTCATACCTGCTCTGACAGTTCCATGAAATAAGCAGACCGTCCGCCTTGCCGAATATTCTTCGGAGTGATACAATGATATCATTATATTAGAAAAGGAGCGAGGATTTTATGAAAGTATTATTGGTTAACGGGAGTCCCCATGCGAAAGGGAGTACATATACGGCGTTACATGAGATGGAGAAGATCTTTAAAGAGAACGGGATAGAGACGGAGCTGATGCATATAGGAAAGGAAGCCGTCCGGGGCTGTATCGCCTGCGGTTCCTGCAGGAAGACCGGGAAGTGTGCTTTTGACGATTCGGTGAACGCGGCGGCTAAGGTATTTGAAGAATGTGACGGGATTGTACTGGGGAGTCCGGTATATTACGCGTCGGCGAATGCGACGCTGGTTGCGTTCCTGGACCGGCTTTTTTATAGTTCCGGATTTGATAAGACGATGAAGGTTGGAGCCAGTGTGGTTTCGGCAAGAAGAGGAGGGCTGTCGGCGACTTTTGACGAGCTGAATAAGTATTTTACGATTAGCGGTATGCCGGTGGCATCCAGTCAGTATTGGAACAGCATCCATGGAAATAATGCCGAAGAAGCCGTTCAGGACGGCGAAGGGATGCAGATTATGCGTACGCTTGCAAAGAATATGACGTTCCTTATGAAGAGTATTGCGCTTGGCAGGGAGGCGTATGGATTGCCGGAGAAAGAGGAAAGAGTGGGAACGAATTTTATCCGGTAATACAGACCTTCTCTCTTTCGTTTACGATGTACTGATATAAACTACATTAAATGTTTTCCGTCAGAGACGCTTTGATTTTGACCGCGTAGGCGGAATATATTCTGCGGAACGGGGAATACTGTATGAAAGGGAACGGTCAGAAAAGGCAGACTGTCTGCCGTGGGTACCCAGAAAATACAAGGAGGAATGACCCGTGAAAGCAGTAGTGAATGATGGATGTATTTCGTGCGGCGCCTGTGTGGCGACATGTCCGGAAGTATTCCGGTTTAATGACGACGGTGTGGCAGAGGCATATGCGCAAGTGGCGCCGGAATATGAGAGTACGGCAATAGAGGCAAGAGATTCCTGTCCGGTATCGGTGATTGATCTGAAGGAATAGAAGGGATCTGCAGAAGTGTAGTTTGAATGAAAAGAACGTCTCTGGACAGACGGGCAATATTCCTGTGAATACGCCATGAAGAGTCTGTGCAGGGCGTCCTTTTCTTTTGTCTCCGGCTGTTGTTGTATAATTAGCTGTAAATAACGAAAAGGGGTTTGACTTCCCGATATTGGAGAGTGTATACTGTACATAGTAAATCAGGAAAGAAAAAACCAATGAACGTATGTGTTCTTTTATTAAAAAGTGTATTGTATATAGTAAATAAGAAAGGAAAACCATACAGATGAAGTGTCCATATTGTAACCAGTTAGATACCAGGGTGATTGATTCAAGACCGGCAGAGGATGGAAATTCGATCCGCCGCCGCCGCTCCTGCGATTCCTGTGGGAAGAGGTTTACGACTTATGAGAAGGTTGAGACGATACCGCTGATTATTATCAAGAAGGATAATAACCGGGAACAGTATAACAGGGGGAAGATTGAGAATGGGATCTTAAGAGCCTGCTATAAGCGTCCGATATCGGCTGCAGATATTCAGAGGGCGATTGATAAGGTTGAAACGAAGATATTCAGTATGGAGGTAAAAGAGGTTTCGAGCAGCAGTATCGGCGAGATTGTGATGGAGGAGCTTAAAGATCTGGATGAGGTCGCATATGTCAGGTTCGCGTCTGTATATCGTGAGTTTAAAGATGTGAATACTTTTCTGGATGAGTTGAAGAAGATACTGGAGTAACTTCTTCATTTCTTTTCATAAAGGTGCAGGGTGCAGTGATTAGGATAGATAGGATGATATAGAATGAGGACGTATAAGTTAACGGTTGCTTATGACGGCAGCAGATATCAAGGGTGGCAGCGTCAGGTTACGACGGATAATACGATTCAGTTTATACTGGAATGGAGTATCGGGAAGCTGGTCGGATACCGTGTACATGTGGACGGGTCCGGCAGGACGGACGCCGGGGTTCATGCGCGGGGCCAGGTGGCGAGTGTAAAACTGTCAAAGTTGTATGACACAAATGAATTAAAAGAATCTTTAAACAGATATCTTCCGGAAGATATCCGTGTTATCAGGGTGGAGCTTGTAAGGAACAGTTTCCACGCGCGGAAAAGCGCCAAAGGGAAGAAGTATGAGTACTATATAGACTGCAGAGAGAAGCCGGATGTATTTTCCCGCAGATATTGTTATCATTATCCGGAAAAATTGGATATTGAAGCGATGCGTGACGCGACAAAGTATCTGATAGGGCCGAAGAATTTTATCAGTTTTACGGACGACAAGGATTGCAGGGACGCGGTACGCCGTATTACAAATATTAAGATCGTAAGAAGCGCCGAGAAGGTTCGGATTACTTATTATGGGACGGGATTTCTGTATCATATGGTTCGGATTCTGACAGGAACGCTTTTAGAGATAGGGACGGGCAGGCGGGAAGCGTCGATGCTGCCGGTAGTCATTGCGGCGGAGGACAGAAGCCTGGCAGGATTCCTTGCGCCGGCGAGGGGATTGTTCTTGAGGAAGGTATATTATTAGAAGCGCCGGCAGAAGCTTGATTCGATAATTGCGCCGGGTAGGAAGAGCGTTTTGCGGAAGGTATAATGTTAGGGCAGATATTGGGAGGAAGAATATGAAATTCGTATCATGGAACGTGAATGGGATCCGTGCGTGTGTGCAGAAAGGTTTCGCGGATTTCTTTAAGGAAGCGGACGCGGATATTTTCTGTATTCAGGAGTCTAAGATGCAGGAAGGGCAGCTTGAGCTGGATACACCGGGGTATTATCAGTACTGGAACTATGCCAAAAAGAAGGGATATTCAGGAACGGCGATATTCACGAAGGAAGAACCGTTGGCGGTTGCCTATGGTATTGGGATAGAGGAACACGACCAGGAAGGGCGCGTGATTACGCTTGAATTTGAAGAGTTTTATTTTGTCACCGTATATACGCCGAATTCACAGAATGAGCTGGCTCGGCTTCCATACCGAATGCAGTGGGAGGAAGATTTTCTTGCATATCTGAAAGGGTTGGAAGAGAGAAAACCGGTTATTTTCTGCGGAGATTTGAATGTGGCCCACAAAGAGATCGATTTGAAGAATCCAAAGACCAACCGTAGAAACGCAGGTTTCACAGATGAAGAGAGGGGAAAATTCTCGGCTCTTTTGGAATCGGGATTTATTGATACATTCCGATATTTCTATCCGGATGCGGAAGGAATCTATTCCTGGTGGTCCTACCGCTTCAGCGCGAGGGCTAAGAACGCCGGGTGGCGGATTGATTACTTCTGTGTGTCGGAATGTCTGAAGGACAGGCTTAAGGATGCTGAGATCCTGACGGAAGTGATGGGATCGGATCATTGTCCGATTGTGTTAGAGATTATATAAGCAACACCAAAAAGTAACCGCATAAGACGATGATGCGGTTACTTTTATTATCTTTAAATAGTTCCTTAACAGGTTCGGTATTTATAAATAACCGCCGTCTACTCCGATGATCTGTCCTGTCATATACGCGGGGGCGTGTGCGATATCCCACGTGATCTTAGCGATTTCTTCCGGGGTTCCGTATCTTCCCGTCGGAATCGCATCTTCCAGTGACGATCTTTCTTCAGCGGATAACTGCCGGTTCATCTCTGTATCGACGACTCCGCAGGCAACGGCGTTGACCTGGATGTTACCGGGCGCCAGTTCTTTGGCCAGGGCTTTCGTGAGTCCGTTCACGCCGGCTTTTGAGGCCGAGTAGGCGGCTTCGCAGGAGGCTCCGGAGGTTCCCCACATGGAGGAGATATTGATGATCCTGCCGGAGCCGGCAGAGATCATAGGCGGAATCGCGGCCCGGCAGCAGTAGAAGACGGAAGACAGATTCACATCAAGGATGCGCTGCCATTCCTCCGTGGTCATATCCGTAAGGAGTCCGATGTGTGAGATGCCGGCATTGTTGATCAGAACGTCCAGCTTGTCGCAGGAGCGATAGATTTGTCCGAACATACGGGCAACATCATCCGGATTCCCCACATCACCCGCTACGATCTCGCATGCAGCGCGGCAGTCTTCTTCTATTATATGCCGAACCTCTTCTAACTGAGAGACGGAAGCATGGCAGTTAAGGAACACATAGTATCCTTCGAACGCGAATTTTAACGCAATACTCCGTCCGATTCCTCTGGAAGCGCCGGTGATAAATATTGTTCTCATATACATGGATTCTCCTGTTCTTTTATTTTTAGAAATATTTTATTAAATATCTATTAAATCAGATATTCTTAGCGTTATTATACTCCTGAATTCTTGCGATTTAAAGATTCAAGTGCTATGATTTACATATTATTTTATCAAATCAAAAAGTGGAAAGAGGATCTCATATGTTATCAAATTTCAGCGTTAAAAGGCCTTATACTGTAGTAGTAGGCGTGGTTCTCATAATTATCCTGGGAGTGGTTTCTTTCAGCAGTATGACGGTAGATCTCTTGCCGAGCATGAATTTGCCTTACGCGATCGTTATGACCAGTTACATAGGGGCAAGTCCGGAAGAAGTGGAGCAGATCGTGACACGTCCGGTGGAGCAGACCATGGCCACGGTGAGCAATATTAAGACGGTTCAATCCATATCGAACGAGAATTCTTCTACGGTTGTACTGGAATTCGACCAGACGGCTAACATGGATTCTGTTACGATCGAGATGCGGGAGAGCCTGGACCAGATCAGAGGGTTCTGGCCGGAGGCCGTGTCGAATCCTATTATTATGAAACTGAATCCGGATATGATGCCGGTATTGGTCGCGGCAGTCAGTGCAAAGGATAAAGACGCGGCGGAGGCGGGCAAACTGATCGAAGATCATGTGATTCCGGAAGTGGAAAGTGTGGAAGGGGTGGCGTCGGTTACTGCGACGGGAAGTATAGAAGAAACGATTGAGGTTACAGTAAATGAGCAGAAGGTTACGGAATTAAACGATGATATCAAAGCAGAGTTAGAGCAGAAGGTGAATGAAGCCAAAAGCGCTCTTGACGAAGCCAAGGAGCAGGTAGAAAGCGGAAGAGCCGCGCTGGAAGCCGGTAAGAAACAGGCTTCTGCAGGACTGGCGGAAGCAGAGGCGCAGATCTCGATGAAGAGCGAGGAGTTGAAACAGGCGCAGCTGGAGATTACGGAGAAGATGGCTGAACTAAGTGTTGCAGATTCACAGATTCAGCAGAATCTGGCATTGATTCAAACCGGAAAAGCGGAGGCGCAGGCACAGTTAACCCAACTTGAGGCGAAAAAGGCAGAGTATGATCAGATTAAGATAACATTGGAAGATTTGGAGTTACCGCTTACCGAAGAACAACGGGCGGAGTTAGAAGAGCAGCTTGTACAGTTGGAGACTGTTGTGGGCGACGGTATCTATGAGGCTGCGTATGAGACCTTAAGCGCGGCTATCCAGGAATTGGAGAGACAGGAAGCGGCGATAACAGAAGGACAGGAACAGTTAAATGCAGGAAAGAGTCAATTGGAAGCCTTGCAGCAGCAGGTGAACGAAGGGGCGATGACGCTGGCTGAGGCCAGAGGGCAGCTTGCGGCAGGACAATTGGAAGCGGCGGTCGGTATCGGAGAGGGAGCTACTCAGCTTGCGGTTGGGGAATCAGCGATTCAGATGCAGGAGGCTCAGATGGAATCCGCCATGGAGGATGCATCCGCTCAGGCGGCGGCAGGCGACATGCTGACGGCAGAGATGATAAAGACGATCCTGGCGGCGGAGAATTTCCGTATGCCGGCGGGATATGTAGAAGAAGAGGGAATTGATTATCTGGTTCGTGTCGGCGATAAATTTAAAAATATAGGAGAACTTAAGGATCTTGTACTGATTGATATGGAAGGAATAGATCCGGTGAAGTTATCAGACGTTGCAAGTGTAGAGCTGGTGGATAATACGGATGAGACTTACGCGAAGATCAACGGTAATTCAGGCATTATGCTGATGGTGCAGAAACAGACGGGTTATTCTACCGGAGACGTCAGCGACCGTGTGCTGGAACGTCTGGAGAATGTTAAGAAGGAAAACAAGGAGATCGATACGGTTGTGCTTATGGATCAGGGGATCTATATTGATATGATCGTCCATTCCGTGCTTAATAATCTGGTGTATGGAGCGATACTTGCGGTTATTATTCTTCTGGTGTTCTTAAAGAGTATCCGTCCGACTTTCGTGATAGCATGTTCGATTCCTATCAGTATTATGACAGCGCTGGTCGCCATGTATTTCTCGGGAGTAACACTGAATATTATTTCCTTATCAGGACTGGCTCTTGGAGTAGGAATGCTGGTGGATAACTCTATCGTTGTAATCGAGAATATTTACCGTATGCGTAATGAAGAAGGGGAATCGGCAAGAAATGCCGCGATTGAGGGCGCGCGTCAGGTAGGCGGGGCTATTATGGCTTCTACGCTTACTACAGTGTGCGTATTTCTGCCAATTGTATTTACATCAGGAATTACCAGACAGCTTTTTGTGGATATGGGACTTACCATCGGGTATTCTCTTATGGCGAGTCTGATCGTGGCGCTGACAGTAGTTCCGATGATGTCGGCCGGAGTATTAAAGAGGACGGAAGAGAAAGAATCCAGATTGTATATAAAGGTGAAAGAGTGGTACGGAGGTATCCTTCGAAAGGCTCTGAGGTTCAAGATACCGGTATTATTGGGAGCGCTGCTTTTGTTTATCGGCAGTATCGCGCTGGAGCTGACGCGGGGAACGCAGTTCATGCCTGAGATGGAAAGCACACAAGTCAGCATGACTTTGGAACTTGAGAAGGGCGCCAGCCTTGAGGATACGGCGAAAGCGGCGGATGAGGTGATGGAACGTGTCGGGAAACTTAAGGATATCGAGGATATCGGAGGTCTGGTGTCTTCCTCCAATATGATGGGGATGCAGTCGGATACCAACAGTGTGTCAATCTATGCAATAACCAAAGAGAACCCTTCCATGTCGAATGATCGGCTTAAGAAAGAGATTGAGAAGGTTACGAAGGGAGTCGAGGGGGAATTGACGGTTGAGACCTCTTCCATGGATATGAGCGCTCTTGGAAGCAGCGGGATTAATATTCAGATTAAAGGAAAGGAGCTGGATAAATTACAGGAGGTTGCCGGAGAGATCAAGAAGATTGTAGAAGACACTAAAGGTACGCAGAATGTGTCGGACGGCACGGAGGATAATAAGGAAGAACTGAGAGTCATCGTGGATAAAACGAAAGCAACGCAGCATGGACTCATGGTTGCACAGGTATACCAGGAACTGAGTGGGAAACTGGCGGAGGCACAGTCGGCGACGGCTCTTTCAACCGATACGAACGAGTATGATATCTATGTATTAGACGACGCCAGCGAAAGCATGACTCGCGAAGATGTAAAGAATATGACGATTACGGCGCAGAAGCAGGACGGTACAAAAGAGGAGGTAAAGTTAACGGATATCGCTTCTTTTGAAAACGCTTCCGGGCTTCAGGCAATCAGCCGTATGGATCAGAGCAGATATATGTCGGTTACGGCGGAGATTAAAGACGGTGAGAATATAGGGCTTGTCAGCCGGCAGGTGAAGAAAGCGCTGGGAGCGTACAGCGCTCCGGAAGGCTATGAAGTCGAGATGACCGGTGAAGATGAGACGATCAATGAGGCGATGGTGGAGCTATTCAAGATGCTTGCGCTCGCGCTGTTGTTTATGTATTTGATTATGGTGGCGCAGTTTCAGTCCCTGCGGTCTCCGTTTATCATAATGTTTACGGTGCCCCTTGCGTTTACCGGAGGTCTTTTGGCGCTCTTTATCGCAGGAATGCCGGTGAGCGTTATCTCGATGATCGGTTTTGTGATGCTGTCGGGTATTATTGTAAATAACGGAATTGTTTTTATCGATTATGCCAATCAGTTGATTGAAAACGGAATGCTCCGGGAAGACGCCCTTGTAGAAGCGGGAATGACAAGACTTCGGCCGATCATCATGACGGCGCTTACGACAATCTTAGGGTTGTCGACTATGGCGGTGGGAGTAGGTATGGGTTCTGATATGGTGCAGCCGATGGCAATTGTGACAATCGGAGGTCTTATCTACGGAACGATATTGACTTTAGTCGTAGTTCCCTGTATATTTAACTTATTCCATAAAAAAGAAAAAGCCAGGCTTCGCGAAGGGATCGAAGAGGTCGGGGAAATTGAGAAGAGTGAAGAGAATGAAGGGATTGAAGAGGGATAGCTCCGCAGGTCAGGATTGATATGAGAGGTATGAGTATGGTTGATAAGGCGGTCAGGTTTGCTGCTAAGGCACACGAAGGGCAATTTAGAAAGGGGACGGGGCGTCCGTACATCGTTCACCCGTTGGAAGTGAAGGATATTGTATCGGGGATGACGGAAGACGAGGAGGTAATAAGCGCGGCAGTACTTCACGACACCATTGAAGACTGCGAAGGGATCACACAGCGGATACTGGCGCAGGAATTCTCTGAGAGGGTGGCGTGGATCGTAGCCCAGGAAAGTGAGGATAAGTCGCTTTCCTGGATGGAGAGGAAACGAAGTACGATTGAGCACCTGAGAAGCGCGCCGAAAGAAGTGCAGATGATAGGTCTTGCGGATAAACTGTCGAATATACGTGATATTGACAGGGATTATCCTGTGTGCGGGGAAGAATTATGGAGCCGTTTCCGGATGAGGGATAAGAATACGATCGGATGGTATTATAAAGGGATTCGGAGCGCGCTTGCGGCAGAATTTGGGGAAAGTGAGGTCTACAAGGAGTACTGCAGGCTGATTGAGAAGAATTTTGAGTGATAAGCAAAAAGGACAGATGTGAGATGATTATCAGCGCAAGCAGAAGAACGGACATTCCGGCATTATATCCGGAGTGGTTTGTGAACCGGCTTAAAGCCGGAGAAGTACTGGTTCCGAATCCATATAACCGTAAAAAACTTAAACGTATCATATTGTCTCCGGATACGGTGGACTGCATTGTATTTTGGACAAAGAATCCGGAACCGATGCTGCCGTATCTGAGAGAGATCAGGGATATGGGGTATGAATATTATTTTCAGGTGACGATTACGGACTACGAAGAAGATATAGAGCGGAATCTGCGCTGTACGGCCGAGACCATGGCTTCGTTTATTCTGATGAGCGAGAAGCTGGGACGGGAGCGGATGGACTGGCGCTTTGATCCGATTCTGCTTACAGATAAATATTCAATTCCATACCATCTGGAGCATTTTGAGCAGATGTGCGGATGGCTGCATGGCTCGACGACCAGATGTATTATCAGTTTCGTGGACTCTTATAAAGAGTGTCCGTACCGCGAACTGCGGGAAGAAGAGATAGCAGAGCTTGCAAAAGGAATGGGGAAGATAGCCAGAAAATATCAGCTTCCGTTATATACCTGTGCGGAGAAAGCTCATCTGGACCGGTTCGGAATCAGTCACTGTGCATGTATCGACAAAGAAAAGATCAGGCGTCTGATAGGGTATAAACTGGATTTGAAGAAGGATGCGGGGCAGCGTAAAGAATGCAGATGTGTGGAAAGTATAGACATCGGTACTTATCACACATGTATTCATGGCTGCCGTTATTGTTATGCGGCGGGAACCCTTGAGAATGCAAAGAATAAGTATGATCAGCATGATCCGGATTCACCGGTGCTCACCGGACATCTGCGGGGAGATGAAGAGATTACGGATCATATTACGGTTTCCAGCCGTGATATTCAGCTGTCTTTATTCGATATGCCGGGGATGGGGTATTGACAAAAACATAACAAAATGGTATATTTGTACTATGGTCTAAACTATAGTCTAATATACCGTTTTTTTTATTGCAGGGGTATTTTAGTCTAATATACTTTAGGATAAATACTCTTAAGATAAACGAGTTTTTGAGATATGTTTTTGGAATTGACAGGTCTTTAGGACAGAGGATTTTAAGATATGGGAGGATAGCAGGATGAAGAATGTTACGAATATACAGAAGTTTTCCATCCACGACGGGGATGGAATCCGTACTTCCGTATTTTTCAAAGGATGTCCTTTGCGGTGTGAATGGTGTCACAATCCGGAGACCCAGAGGTACGAGAGAGAGATTCAATACGATCATGATAAATGTACGGGCTGCGGCGCCTGCGTAGAGGCGTGTCCGAATCAGGCAATTCTCCTGAAAGACGGAAAGGCGGCGACGGACAGAGAGGCATGTACCCTGTGCGGAAGATGTGAGAACTTCTGTCCGGCCGGGATACGAGAGACTGTAGGTCGTGAATATACGGTAAAGTCGCTTGTGAAGGAGCTTATGAAAGATCAGATATTCTATGAAGATTCCGGCGGAGGAGTGACGCTTTCCGGAGGGGAGGCCATGGCGGTGGATATGGATTATCTTCTGGCGGTTGCCAAAGAGCTTAAGCGCCAGGATGTGTCGCTTACCATAGACACCTGCGGATATGTTCCGTATGAGAAGTTTCAGGCGATTCTTCCTTATGTGGATACATTTCTCTATGATGTAAAGGTAATGGACCCTGAGATTCATAGGAGATACATAGGTGCGGACAATAAGCTGATTCTGGAGAACCTGATCCGTCTTGCGAGAGACGGGGCGAGGATATATATTCGGATCCCGGTAATCAAGGAAGTGAATGGCAACGAGAAGAATATGAAAGAGACCATAGCGTTTCTGAAGGAACATGATATTCATCCGCCTCAGATCAATCTGCTGCCGTATCATGATACGGGAAGCGGAAAGTATCCGAAGCTGGATATGGAATATAAGGGAACAGATTTACATGCGCCGGAGAAGGCAGAGATGGAAGAGTTCGTGCGGCTCTTCCAGGAGGCCGGATTTGCTAACACAAAAATAGGAGGGTAAGATATGGCGAAGAAGCGTGGAATGAACGAGAGAATTCAGAAGCTTAGAGAACTCAGTGTGACGACACCGGTTCACATCGATCTTGAGAGAGCAAAGATTGAGACGGATTTTTACAAAGAGAATGACGGTAAGTATTCGATTCCGGTGATGCGTTCGATGGTTCTTAAAGAGTATTTCTCAAGAAAGACTCTGTATCTGGGAGACGGAGAACTGATCGTCGGCGAGAAAGGAAGAGATCCCCAGGCGTCTCCTACATTCCCGGAGCTGTGCTGTCACAGCGTGGAGGACATGACGGTTATGAGCGAGCGTAAGCTTGTGTCTTTCCACACAACAGAGGAGGACAGAAAGCTTCAGGCTGAGGAAATCATTCCTTACTGGACGGGCAGAAGCATGAGGGAGAAGATCCTCGCGCGGATGACTCCGGAATGGCATGAGTGCTATAGCGCGGGTATGTTTACGGAATTTATGGAGCAGAGGGGACCGGGACATACATGCGGCGGCGAGCAGGTATTTACTACGGGATACATGGACTACAAAGAGAAGATTAAGAAGACCATGGATGAGCTTGATTATATCAACGACCCTGACGCGGTCAATAAATGTGAAGAGCTGAAGGCGATGGATATCTCCTGCGACGCGGTGATCATTCTCGGGGAGCGTTATCATAAGTTGGCTCTTGAGATGGCGGCGAAAGAGCAGGATGAGATCAGAAAAGCCGAGCTTCTTCAGATCGCGGCGAATCTTGAAGTAGTTCCGGCGCATAAGCCCCAGACATACTGGCAGGCGATCCAGTTGTACTGGTTTACACATCTTGCCGTTACTACGGAGCTGAATCCCTGGGACGCTTTCAGTCCGGGAAGGCTTGACCAGCATCTGAATCCGTACTATGAGAGGGACGTAGAGGCCGGTATTCTGGACGACGAGAAAGCTCTTGAGCTGCTTGAGTGTCTGTGGGTGAAGTTCTATAATCAGCCGGCTCCGGTTAAGGTAGGCATTACCCTGAAGGAGAGCGCTACTTATACGGACTTTGCCAATATCAATACGGGCGGCGTGACACCGGACGGACGCAACGGCGTAAATAATGTAAGTTATTTGATCCTTGACTGTATGGACGAGATGAAGCTGGTTCAGCCGAACTCTAACGTTACGATCAGCAAGAAGACCCCAGCGAAGTTCTTAAAGAGGGCCTGCGAGGTTTCCAGAGAGGGATGGGGACAGCCTGCATTCTATAATACGGAAGCGCAGATTATGGAGCTGATCAATGCGGGGAAGAAGCTTGAGGATGCAAGGCGCGGCGGTTCGTCAGGATGTGTGGAGACCGGCGCATGGGGCAGCGAGGCTTATATACTGACCGGATACCTGAATATCCCGAAGGTATTCCAGTTGACGCTGTTCAACGGATTTGATCAGTATTCCGGTAAGCAGATCGGGCTTAAGCTTGGATATGCGAAGGACTTCAAGACCTATGACGAACTCTGGGACGCGTTTACGAAACAGCTCGCATATATCATAGATATCAAGATCCGCGGCAATAATGTAATCGAGCAGTTGTATGCGCAGGAGATGCCGGCGCCATGCCTTTCTGTTGTGACCAACGACTGTATCTCCAACGCAAAGGATTACAATGCGGGCGGCGCAAGATACAATACGAACTATATTCAGGGTGTGGGTATCGGTACGATTACAGACTGCCTTGCAGCGATCAAGTATAATGTATTTGACAACCAGAACTTTACGATGGAAGAATTGATAGAAGCCATGGAACATGATTTTGAAGGGTATGACGCGATCTACCGCATGGTTCATGACAAGACTCCTAAGTATGGTAATGACGACGACTATGCGGATGATATCATGCAGGATGTATTTGAACTTTACAGAAGTTCTATTACAGGACGTCCGAATATGAAAGGCGGAAAGTATGGCGTGGATATGCTTCCAACCACCTGCCATGTATATTTTGGCGATGTGATACTTGCGACTCCGAACGGAAGAAAGGCGCATAAGCCGGTATCAGAGGGAATCTCGCCTGAGAAATCAGCGGATACCAACGGACCTACCGCGGTTATCAAGTCCTGTGCGAAGATGGATCATCTTGCTACGGCGGGAACACTTCTGAATCAGAAATTTACTCCGGACGTCGTTGCAGGCGAGGAAGGGCTTGATCATATGGCAAGCCTGATTAGGTCGTATTTCTCTATGGACGGACATCATATCCAGTTCAATGTCATAGATAAGCAGACATTGATCGACGCCCAGAATAATCCGGAAGAGTATAAGGATCTGATCGTGCGCGTCGCAGGATACAGTGATTTCTTCCGCAATTTGAGCAAGCCGCTTCAGGATGAGATCATCGAGAGGACAGAGCAAAGCTTTAATTAGCGCACTGGTATTCAGGGATGAGGGAAGAGATTTCCTCATCCTTTTTGTATTGCATTTCCGCTGAAAAACAATTACAATGTTGTAAAATACAGAATTAAAAATGACGGTGACAGTATGGCGCAGATACGGAAATGCATGGTCTTCCATGGGAGGGTACAGGGGGTCGGATTCCGGTATAAGGCTAAGTACCTTGCAAATTCCCTGGGGCTGACCGGGTGGGTTAAGAATGAGTATGACGGTACGGTGCATATGGAAGTGCAGGGGCCGAGGCCGATGATTTATAAGTTAATGGAAGGGTTGAACCGGGATCGGTATATTGTGATAGAATGGATTGACGAAAAGGATATCCCGGCGGATGAGAATGAGAGAAGTTTTTCTGTACGGTAGATACTTATTATTTAATTTTTGTTGTATCGGTATAATAGTGCACCGGCGTAGTATCTCATTCACATTTCGTCAGATCTCACCGGAGAGGTAAGTTGACGCAGAAGGAGAAGAGCATAGAGATGGATACAAAAAAGAGTGTGAAGAGCAGAATCGTTTCGGCGGCCTGGCAGTTATTTTATGAGAAGGGATATAATGGTACAACGGTGGACGACATTATCGAATTGTCAGGTACTTCTAAAGGTTCTTTTTATTATTATTTCAGTACGAAGGATGAATTGTTAAATACATTGTCTTTGATTCTGGATGATTATTATGAAGAACTAGAGAAGAAGATGGACCCGGAGATGAATTGTTTTTCTAAATTATTATATTTGAATTATGAGACGCATACTATGATGGAAGAGAAGATCAGTATCGATCTGCTTTCTTCTTTGTATTCTACGCAGCTTGTGTCCGAGCGTGAGAGTCACCTCCTGGATCAGAACCGTAATTATTACAGGCTGGTGAACCAGATCGTGGATGAAGGACAGAAGCGGGGAGAGATACGGATGGATGTCACGGTGAGTGAGGTGACGCGGTATTATACCATGTGCGAGCGGGCTCTGGTATCAGACTGGTGCCTGAATAAAGGCAGGTATTCTCTGGGGGAATACAGCAAGGAGTGTATGCCGATTATGATGGAACATTTTCGGAAATAAAACATAACATATGAAAGCGTCAAGGAGGCTGACAGTATGGTAATACATGGCTTGAAGAAGTTTTCATTATTAGATTACCCGGGAAAAGTCGCCTGTACATTATTTACGGCCGGATGCAATTTCAGGTGTCCATATTGCTATAATGCGCCGTTAGTCGTAGATATGCATAAGAATAAGGAGATTTTGTCAGAAGATATTTATACTTTTTTGGAAAATGGCAGGGGAATGCTTAACGGGATTTGTCTGACTGGCGGAGAGCCGTTGATTCAGAGAGGAATAGAAGAATTCTTAAATCATGTCAGGGAAATGGGATATGCGGTGCGTCTGGATACGAACGGGAGCTTCCCGGATAAACTTAAGCGGCTAGTTTCGGAGGGATTAATCAGTTATGTGGCCATGGACCTTAAGAATTCGAAGGAGAGCTACGGGAAGACGGTGGGAATTGAAGATTATGATATCGGAAACATTTGCAGAAGTGTCGAGTATCTGTTAAGCGGCGTTATACCATATGAATTCAATACAACGGTCGTTCTTGAACTTCATCAGCGGTCGGACTTTGAGTCGATCGGCAGATGGATCGAGGGGGCGGATCAATATTTCCTGCAGCGATTTGTAGATTCAGGAAATGTGATGCGCAAAGGACTCCACAGGTATAATGAAAATATTATGCGTCAGGCTCTGGATATTGTGAAAGAGAGGGTGCCGTCGGCAAGACTGCGGGGGTGGTAGAGTGATTTTGAAGGTTTGAAGATAAAAAGGGACTTGATACAGCCCCTTTAGGTAGATTGTGTGATATGTTCGATGCTTTCTGCTTTCAGCGCGCTATGGCGGCCTGTATCAAAATGGTCGGTTTTCAGGATTTCATAGGACTCTTCGGATTTTCCGTTTCTCATATATTCGATCATTTTTTTTAGATTTTCATTAGTTTTAGTGATTTGCATCCCATTTCTGACAGAATACTGCCCGATGCGGACAAGCTCGCTTAGATTATTCTCATAGATCTTGTTGATACGGTTGTTTTCGAAAATGCTTATGATCTCCATGTGCATGGCGGTATCGGCAATTTCCCATCGATAGGGATTTTCCGCAGCCGCACACATGCGTACGACCTTCTCCTCGATACGGTATGAATATTCTTCATTTCTGCCGGAGGAGAAGATAAGTTTGAAAGCGGCGCCTTCTAAGAGTTCACGAATTTGGTAGAGTTCGTTGATGTCCTGGTCGGTAATTTCTCGGACAGTCATGGATTTGTAATAGTCGGATACTATTAAACCCTCTGTCTGCAGCATCTGGATTGCGGACCGGATGGGACTGCGGCTCATGCCGAGTTCCCTGGTGAGCATGGCTTCCGTAAGCTGTGTGCCGGGGGGATAAGTCAGATTCAATATATTTTCTTTTATCTTCTCATAAGCCTGGACGGCAAGAGATGTAGTCTTCTCGGCCATAGAGAACCCTCCAATGTATGTGATGATTTGTGAGAAATATGATTACATTATATCAAAATGTATTTTTTGTGTAAAGCCGCGGGGGGAAAAGTAATCTTGAAAAGTAAGTACGTTCAATATATTGACTTATGTGAATCAACATGTTATAGTGAATATAGAAGAGATTGTATACAAATAAACAGATTGTATACAAATTGTGCTCTATAATTTTAAGGAGGGTGTTTTCATGAAATTAGGATTTATTGGAACCGGAAATATGGCGTCGGCTATCATGGGAGGTATTATTAAGAAGCAGATTGTTGCGGCAGATGAGATTATAGGGGCGGATCTGTTTGCACCGGGAAGGGAGAAAGTAAAGGCACAGTTTGGTATCCATGTGACGGACAGTAATAAGGAAGTAGTAGAGAAAGCGGAAGTGATCGTACTGTCTGTAAAGCCGCAGTTTTATGCGGATGTTATCCATGAGATCCGCGACGATATCAGGAATGAGCAGATTGTGATTACGATTGCGCCGGGTAAGACTCTTGCATGGCTTTCTGAGCAATTTGGTAAGGAAGTGAAGATTGTGCGGACCATGCCGAATACACCTGCAATGGTGGGGGAAGGTATGACGGCCGCATGTCCGAATGAGCATATGACGGAAGAGGAGACGGCATATGTACGCACGCTTCTGGAGAGTTTCAGCCGTGTAGAGATAATTCCGGAACGTCTGATGGATACGGTAGTTGCCGTAAGCGGAAGTTCACCGGCGTATGTGTTCATGTTGATCGAAGCGATGGCGGATGCAGCGGTTTCCGGAGGGATGCCGAGAGCGCAGGCGTATCAATTCGCTGCGCAGGCAGTTCTTGGGAGCGCGAAGATGGTATTGGAGACCGGAAAGCATCCGGGAGAACTGAAGGATATGGTATGTTCTCCGGCAGGGACGACGATCGAGGCTGTACGTGTATTGGAAGAACGGGGTTTTAGGAGCTCAATATTTGAAGCGATGAAAGTGTGTGAAGAGATATCTAAGGGAATGTAGGATTTTGTTTCCGGAAGTTTTGTCTGTATGCCGTGGCTTTAGTATGCAAGAAGGATTTCCGGCGGTATTTTAAGGCAGGAGGAAGATCGGATGAATAAAATTGTGAAAGCTTTGTATGCGAGAAAATCAGTACGTGTATATACGGAAGAAGCTATTTCGCCGGAGGACAGGGAGCTTATCCTGCATGCCGCGCTGCAGGCGCCGTCCGCGGGGTGTCAGCTGCTTTATACGATTCTGGACATTACGGATCAGGGAAAGAAAGAGAAGCTGGCGGAACTCTGCGACCATCAGCCATTTATTGCGAAAGGGAAATTGGTACTTGTGTTCTGCGCAGATTGCCGGAAATGGCTGTCATTCTACAGAGAAGCGGGCCTGTCGCCGCGTAAGCCCGGGGCGGGGGATCTTCTGCTTGCGGCGGAGGATGCGCTGATTGCAGCGCAAAATGCGGTTACGGCGGCAGAGAGCCTGGGGATTGGTTCTTGTTACATAGGAGATGTGATGGAGAATGCGGAAGATATGAAGGAACTCCTGGGGCTGCCGGAATATGTATATCCGGCATGCCTGCTGGTATTCGGATATCCGACGAAACAACAGGCGGACAGGAAGAAACCAGAAAGATTCAGGATCTCGGATATTGTCTGTGAAAATGTCTACCGGGATAAGGAGAGTCAGGAGATCCGTGAGATGTTTGACGGCATGACAGGCGATAAGAGCTATGAAGAATGGATGGAGGCATTTTGGAAGAGGAAGTACGAATCGGATTTCTCTAATGAGATGAATCGATCTATGGAAGTATATCTGAAGGATTTCCGTTAAGGGAGCAGGAACCGAAGCAGAGTGTAGAACTTTGCTTCGGTTCTTGAAATTTTGAAAGATATTGACATTCATGTCTATTACCGCTTCCCCATATCCCGGTACTTGGAGGGCGCCATATGATAATTCTTCTGAAAATACCGGCTGAAATACAGCGGATTTTCGAAGCCGCATACGTTAGAGATCTTACTGATATTATAATTGGTAGAGCTTAAGAGCTCCTTCGCATGATTCAGCCGCACTTCATTGATATATTTCTTGGGAGTCAGGCCGGTATACCGTGAGAATTCCTTGATAAACCAGCTTGTACTTGTTCCGTAATTTCTTGCCAGCTGTTCGATGACCAGATCCTGATAGTAATTTCTATGAATAAAATCCAGGATCTCTTCAATCTCTGCATTATAGCCATTTCGGTTCCGGCTCGCTTGTTTCCTGGCTTCACGCGCAAGAAGCCAGACCAATTCCTGGCTTTTCAGGTTCGCAATCTGGAGATAACCCGGTTGTTTCATGCTAAGCTCCCGGATAATTCCTTCAAATAAAGCCGGGATGTAGGACGCCATGCCGGTATCTATTATCTGCCGGTCTAACCCGGCTTCCCTTAACAGTGCCGGGATATCGTTCCCGGAAAAGTGGAGCCAATAGAACTGTGGGGTTTCGGAGTACCGGAAGGAATATTGTTGTATCTCAAATGGATAGTATAGTACGGTACATCCCTCATCCAGCACGATTTCTCTGTTATCCAGTATAAAATGTCCTTTTCCCTGATGGATATAGATGATCTGAAAATCTTTCCTGCCGTTTTGCCGGTCTGTATTCAGATTCCTGCCGCAGTTCACAGAGACCTTACCGCAGCTGTGGACCAGAAAGGGGAGGTTTACGTTATAGTTGTCAAGGTCCTGGTCATATAGATATGCTGAGTATTGTAGCATGTATGGTTCGCCTCCGACTCATATATTTGCAACGAATGTGTTTGCACCCCTGAATAAGAATGCGGGGTGACAGACAGCTTCAATTTTGTCTATATTTCAGATTATAAAGGATATTCCAATAAGGTCAATGCTTTTTTATAATTTGATTAATAATTTATGAGAGGAGAGAAAGCTATGAAAAAATCTTATTGGATCAGATTTTCCCTGCTGGAGATATCATATTGGGGTTTTCATGCTTCATTTATTGGTTTCCTGATGTCTTATCTGCTGTCAAAAGGGATTACCAATACGATGGTAAGTATATTTATGGCTTCTTATTTACTGGCGGCATTCGTGGGATCATTTGTCTGGGGGATGGTCTGCGATCGGTTACATACGAACAAAAAGGTATCAATCACGTGTTTTCTGGCGGCGGGAGCGGTGATGTATCTGATTTATTTTTCTTATGATAACATACCGATGCTTGCAATATTGTATCCAATGATTGGATTCGTATCTCTGCCGCATGCGACCAACATAGATTCCTGGCTTCTGCTGGTCTGTGAGAACGATTTCTCAGTCTATGGGAGAATACGCTGTCTGCCGTCGCTTTTTTACGCGGTTACGTCTTTCGTGCTTGGAAGGATGATCTCGGACTTTGGATATTCTCTAATGTTGGCCTTTGGAACTATATTTCTGCTTATGGGTATCGTGGCGGCGTCTATACTTCCTGAGGGCAGGGATGCGGCGCGGGATAAGGGGAATGATGCCGGGGGTTTCAGGTTGAGTTCCCTGAATCAGGTCTTTGCAAGCAATTCCTACCGTTATATGATTGTGATATTGTTTTTTGTGGGTCTCGCAATTGCGCCGGTAAATAATCTGAAAATGCCGCTTCTTGAAAATGTTGGGGGAACAGTCTCGGATCTGGGAGTAGACGGGTTTATATGTGCCGTTGTACAGGTGCCTTTTATTGCGATGGCGGACAGGATAGAAAAATATTCCCTCCGCTTTCGTTACGTGCTGCTTGCGGGTCTGCCGTTTCTGACTTTAATGCTTGCGTTTTACGCTGTTTCGCCGGTTATGATCTTTGCGGGGTCATTTCTCAATAATATGGGAGTAGGAATCCTGATTCCTACAATGAGAAGTGTTACGGAGAGAAATGTCTCTCCTGCTTTCCGCAATCTGGGACATAATGTTGCGGATGCGATATACAGCAGTTTAACCGGTATTATCAGTCTGCTGTATTCCGGGCTGGTGATGGACCTGTACGGAGTGAAGAGTCTGTTGATGATCTGTCTCCTGATTGTCCTGATACCGGTTATTATGACTTGCACCAAATCGTTCTGCCGGATGCCGGTTTCGTGCCGGTGCGACAGAGAGAAACACGGAGTTTCACCGTAGACGATATTCAAATGTGCCGTATGATTCATATAAAAACAGCGTCTTACGGAAATTCGTAAGGCGCTGTTTTTGGTTAAGAGAATTTTAAAAGCTATGTAATCTATTGAATTATTGTTTTGAAACTATCATATTACATCGGCTCCATAATTCGTCCTTATATCTAAATATGTTTTTGTCAAAAGCTCTTTCAACAAAACCCACTTTTTCATAACATTGTTTCGCTGAAATATTTTCGGGGAATACGTTAAGTTGAACGGCTTCTGCGCCGGTTATCTGAAAGGCGTACTTCAGGGCCAGATTCAGCATTTCTCCGCCATGCATCGTTCCGCTTTCCATAACCCTTTTTTGAAACTTCTCCATCTGTCCTTCCTCAAACTGTGTGAGCACGAAGGCGAGCATGTTCATTTCCTGTACCCATACACGCTCTGGCAATCTACCCTTTAAATCCAGACCACCTGCGTCTGCTTGAACACATTCCCCAGGAGAAGCCGGCAAAAGCAGGGCGCTTGCTGCAGCATCCCCCATCCGTACCACTTCCTCATCATGAATCGGCAAGGATATCGTGATTCCATGCTGTTTTATTTTTATCATTGTTTCCAACTCGCTTTCCGGTTGGCGTTTTCCGCCCTCCATTCTTCAAAATCCATGAGATTCATCTGCCCTTCCACCTGCTCCTCCTCCATCCACC